>Ga0080007_1068943_pt1 | contig 73687 bp, 78 predicted proteins | sample OctOCTMetagenome_FD_69210 | JGI IMG/M metagenome (GOLD analysis project Ga0080007, IMG submission 69210) | Hot spring and microbial mat streamer communities from Octopus Spring Streamers, Yellowstone National Park, USA - OCT_B (SPADES... | ecosystem: Environmental > Aquatic > Thermal springs >...
ACCTTCAAAAGAAAAAATTAAAGTAATAAATGAAAATTGGAGGAGAATAAAACAATATATTGATAACAAAGATGATTTTATTAAAAGAATTTTAAGATGTAAAAAATGCAAGGTTACTAAAAGAAATTTAGCAGAATACTTAAAGGGTGGGCATATTTATATTTACTTGATTTATGGAAATTATTATCAGCTTAATATCACTACATTTAAAGAAGGATATCCTGAATGTGTTTTAATTAGAAGTTTAGAACCAATACCGCGGATGAAAACGGATATAATTAAGATGAACACAGATTATAAAACACAAATTAGACGCGAGTTAAACGAATTAGATATGAATGATTTACACACGGATAAACTTGAGAAAAATTTGAATAATAAAAACATTGGTGCTAATCAGCGTTATAATCCGCATGTATCCTTGGTAAATCCTAAAGGACCAGGTAAGGTTTGTGAATATTTAAAATTAGATCAAACTTTTTGGGGTGAAGATTTGTGTAATAGTAAAAGAATTTGGCTTGAATATGGAGAAAAGATAAAAGATAGCGAAATAGTTAAGGCTAAAAGAATTGGTATTGATTACGCAGAAGAATATAAAAATAAATTATGGAGGTTTTACATTAAAAACAATAGATGGGTAAGCAAAAAATAATTAGCGGAGGGGGTGGGATTCGAACCCACGAGACCTCGTAAAGAGGCCACGGCTCTCCAGGCCGTCCCGTTAGTCCACTCCGGCACCCCTCCAAAATAAAAGCCCCCAGCAGGACTCGAACCTGCAACCTGGTGGTCCGAAGCCACCCGCTCTTCCAATTGAGCTATGGGGGCTTTTTATAATTTTGTCCAGGGGGCAGGATTCGAACCTGCGCAGCCACGAGGGCGCCTGGTTTACAGCCAGGTGCGTTTGTCCACTCCGCCACCCCTGGAATTTTAAGTGCCCGGGGAGGGAGTCGAACCCTCACGGCCTATGGTAGGCCATTGGGTTTTAAGCCCAACGCGTCTTCCAATTCCGCCACCCGGGCAAAGCTTATATAATAATTATATGAAAAACAAAAATATTTTGCAAAGCTTTAAAGCTAGCTTCGAAGGGTTCTTATATATTTATAACACCCACAAACATATTAAATTAAATCTTCTTATCGCTCTTTTAATTATTTTCTTTTCTATTATTTTAAATTTTACTCCTCTTGAGCTTTTAATAGTTATTTTAGCAATTCTTTTAATTTTCTTTACTGAAGGAATAAATACATGCATAGAGGAAATTTGTAATTTAATTACAACAGAATACCACCCTAAAATAAAAATAATCAAAGATATAGGTAGTTTTTTGGTTTTAATTGCAGTAATTTTTAGCCTCTCTGTCGCTATTTTTATATTTTTAATAAAGATTCTATAATTTGATTAATGATTAACCCTCTTTTCAAAAAAATAATTCAGATATTAGATAGCTTTCCAGAAATAGGACCAAGGCAAGCATGGAGATTATTTTTTTGGTTTGTAAGACAAGATAAAAACTTGCAAGAAAAATTTGTAGAATATTTTAAGGTATTAATTGAAAATTTAAATTTTTGTGAGCTTTGTAATTTCCCTATTTTAGGAGAGAAAATTTGTAACATTTGTTCTGATGAAAAAAGAAATAAACAACAATTATGTATTGTTGCTCGAGAAACAGATCTTATCACAATTGAAGAATTAAAAAGATATAAAGGGTTATATTTTGTAATTGGTGGTCTTCTTTTACCTTTTGAAGATAAACAATTAGTTAAAGAAAGACTGGAAAAACTTAAAGTAAGACTGGAAAAAGATAAAAATATAAAAGAAATTTTAGTAGCTTTACCATTTACAAGAGAAGCAGAACCTTTAAGAAAAGAAATAATGAAAATTTTAAGCAATTATAAAATTCAAATAAGAACTCCGCAAAAAGGTATTCCAACTGGTGGGGAAATTGAATTTATCGATCCAGAAACCTTAAAAGAAGCTTTAGGCTTGTAAGTTGAAAAAGTATATTAATGTTATTATAATTAATTTTTAAGATGAAAGAGGAGTTGGATAATATTTTGAAAGAAGCGCAAGAGGTAAAAAATAATATTAAAAATTTACAAGACTTAGAAAATTTTAGAATTAAATTCTTAGGTAAAAAAGGGTTGCTTAAAAAAATATTAGAAAAAATTATTGAATTGCCTGAGAATGAAAGAAGAGAATCGGGAGCTTATTTTAATTTTGTTAAAGATGAAATAGAGAAGATATACGAAGAATTAAAGAAAAAATTAGAATCTAAACAATTTGTTAAATTCGATATTCATCATCCTGGTAGAAAAATTGAAAAGGGGCATTTACATATTTTAACTCAGGCTATTGATAAAATAGTTAATATTTTTTCCAAGATGGGATTTGATTTAGAATTAGGAATAGAAATTGTTACTGAATACGAAAATTTTGACTCTTTAAATATGCCACAGGATCATCCATCAAGAGATATGTGGGATACTCTTTGGATAAAATCAGATAAACAAAGATTACTTTTAAGAACTCACACTTCAGCTCACCAAGTAGAAATTTTGAAAAATAGAAATATTCCGCTTAAAGTAATCATACCAGGAAAAGTATATAGACATGAAGCTACAGATTCAAGACACGAAATGCAGTTTCATCAATTAGAGGGTTTAGCTGTTGGTGAAAGTTGTAACCTTCAAGAGCTTAAGGGAGTTTTTTATATTTTCTTTGAAGAATTTTTCGGAAGAAAATTAGATATTATTTTTAGAACATCATATTTCCCTTTTACGGAACCAAGTTTAGAAGTAGATATAGAATGTATATTATGCAACGGTAAAGGATGCGAAGTTTGTAAGAATACAGGGTATTTAGAAGTTGCTGGAGCAGGTATGATACATCCTTTTGTTTTAAAGCAAGCAATGATAGATACTAACAAGTATTATGGATATGCTTTTGGATTAGGCATAGAAAGATTAGTGATGTTGAAATATAATATACCTGATGTAAGATTATTCCATTCAGGAGATTTGAGATTTATAAGGCAATTTTAATACCACGGATAGACGCGGATTACAACGCGGATTAATGCGGATAAATGCGGATTTAGCACAGCTCAACAAATTTAAAAAATGAGGTTTAGATTAAAAGACTTAGAAGAAGTTTTAACAAAAAAGCCTAATTGGAAAAAAATTGTGGATTTATTGAACAAAAAATCTTTTGAAACTGTTTTAGAAGATAATAAATATTTAGAAGTTGATATTTTACCTAATCGATTTGCTGATGCAGGAAATATTTTGGGTTTAGCAAAAGAAATTTCTGCTTTGACAGAAATCAAACTTAAGCCTTTAAGATTTAATTTTAAAGAAATTAACAAAAGTTATAAAGATTTTATAAAAATAGAATGTAAAACTCATAAATGCTTAAACTATTTTGGAAGAGTAATTTTAAATGTTAAAAATTCTCCTTCACCTAAATGGTTACAGGAATTTCTTGAAGCTTATGGTTTAAATTCAGTTAATCTTTTAGTAGACTTAAGTAATTATGTAATGATTAAATTTGGAGCTCCATTGCATATTTTTGATTTAGATAAAATTGAAAAATCAACAATTATTATACGAGAAGCTAAAGACAAAGAAACATTCATCTCTCTTAAGGAGGTTAATTATGAACTTTTTAAAGGAGCTATTGTTATTGCTGATCCTAAAAAAGTTTTAGCATTAGCTGGAATTCAAGGTTCAAAATTAGCAGAAGTTACTTTAGATACAAAAAATATTTTTATAGAAGCAGCTATTTTCGATCCAGCAAGTATTTATAGAACTTCTAGAATGTTAAATCTTCAAACAGAAGCGAGTTATAGATTTGAAAGGCGAGTTGCAGATATTAATGCTTTAAGAGCTTTAGAATATTTGACTTATTTGATTTATAAATTCGCAAAGGGCCAAGTAACTAAAAAATACTTTCAATTAAAACCACTAGAAAAACCTAAGAAAGTTATTTTAAGATATCAAAAAGTTTTTGATTATTTAGGTCTTAAAATAGACAAAAAAGAAATCGACAAAATTTTGAAAAACATTGGCTGTAATTTCATTAAAAAAACTGCAAATTATGTCTATGTTACCACTCCTTTAGAAAGATTAGACCTTACAGAAGAAATAGATTTGGTAGAAGAAGTTATAAGAATTTTTGGTTATGATAAAATCAAAATTAAATTCCCAACTGTTCACAAAATCCCTTCTTTAAATGAAAATTATCAATTTGCTAATGTACTTAAAAAAGATTTGAAAGAAATTGGTTTAAATGAAGTTTTAACTTACAATTTTATAGACGATAATGATTTGTCTAACTTTGCAAGTTTCTTTAAAGAATTTTACCAAGAGCCAATAGAGATTTTAAATCCCGTCAGTAATCTTTTTAAATATTATCGGCCGTTTATTTTTCTTAACCACATAAAGGTTATTAATAAAAATTTAGGTTTATACAACTGGCTAAGAACTAAAGATATTTACATTTTCGAAATAGGAAAAATTGGAGGTTGGATAAATAAAAAAATAAAAGAGGAAGAAAATTTGTGTATCACCATTACTTCTGAAGACCTAGATAAAGTTTTAATTGATGGTAAAAGTATTGTAAATTATATTGCTAACTCTTTAGGACTCAAGAAATTCCATATTACTCCATCAAAATTACCCAAAGATGAATTTGATATTTTTGGTTATATACATACCGAGGAAGAAGAAAATCTAGGTTTTATCGGTTTGATTAACAAAAGCATTCTCAAAAAATATGACATTGATCAACCTGTTTTAATTATTGAAATTCAATTAAATGCCTTGAAAAAGTATTATGAAGAAGAAAAAATTTATCAACACATCCCTCTTTATCCAGCGGTCTTTAGAGATATTTCTATAATTGTTCCAGAATATATTCAAGCAGATGTTATCGAAAATGAAATTTATGAAGTAGCTAAAGATTTATTAGAAGACATTGAGCTTTTCGATATTTATCAAGGTCCGCCACTCAAAGAGAATGAAAAAAGTATCGCTTATCATTTGATTTTTAGAAGCCCCGAAAAGACTTTAACGGAAGAAGAGGTTAATAATATCATGGAGCAGATTATTAAAAGGCTCAAAGAAAAATTTGGAGCTATAGTTAGGTAACTTGCATTAGTTAAATTTTTGTTTTATAATTTCATAAAAATGACTTGTTATTTTTGTTCACAAAACGCGAAAGAGATAGACTATAAAGAAGTTGATATTTTGAAGAAATTTATTAGTGCTGGAATGAAGATTAAAAGTAGAAAGAAAACAGGGTTATGCGCTAAACACCAAAGAAAACTAGCTCAAGCTGTCAAAAGAGCTAGACAAATGGCTTTACTTCCATATCTTCCATAATGAATTTGGATTTCTATAAAAATAAGATTTCTTTTAAGGTAGTGCCTGAAAGTAGAACAAGAAATTTTGTTATTCTTATTTGTTATGATGAAAATTTAGATAAATTAAGTAGCTTCAATTATTTAAATCCTGAGCTAAAAAAATTTATAAAAAACACTTTTTCTAATTTCAAAAAACATGACAAATATATTTGCTATACTCCTTTTGGTAACTTTGCTTTTGTAAAATTTAAAAATAATAGCCCTAACTTATTCAATTTTTTCGTTGATTTAAGAAAGCTTTTTAGATTTTTGAAAGATAATAAAATTGGCCAATTTAGTTTATATCTCAGTGACTTTCAAATAAGTAATTTATCGCAAACAAAATTAGCTGAAGCTTTAGTTTTTAATTTTATAATTGCTGATTTTGATTTCTCAAGGTATTATAAAACACCTCCTAAAGAAGGTTGGTTTGATGTTAAAGAAATTGAATTAATGGTGAATAAAAAACAAGTTGAAGAAATCAAAGAAGCTGTTAGAAAAGGAATTATTGTTGGAGAAGAAATCAATAGAGCTCGCTTTTTAGCTAATCTACCAGGAGGTGATTTAACTCCATCTAAATTTGTGGAAATTATAAAAAATTATATTAAAGATTTTGATTTTAAACTTACTATCCTTGATGAAGAAAAACTAAAGAAACTAAACGCTGGTGGTATTTTAGGAGTAGCTAGAGGTTCAAAAGAAAAACCCTATCTTGTTATTTTAGAGAATAAAGAAAAAAATAAAGAAGTTCATTTGATAGGAAAAGGAATTACATTTGATAGTGGTGGTTTACAGCTAAAACCTTCTGATTATATGAATGAAATGCATTTAGATATGACTGGCGCTGCTACGGTCTTAGCTGCATCTATTTTAATCAAACGCTTAGGTTACAAATTAAATTTAAAAACACTTATTCCCTTAGCTGAAAATATGCCTTCAGGAGAAAGCTATCGTCCTGGTGATATTTTAAAAACTATTTCAGGAAAAACTATTGAAGTAGGTTCAACCGACGCTGAGGGGCGGATAATTTTAGCTGATGCAATTGATTACGCTAAAAAATTCTTTAAACCATCTTTAATCATCGAATTTTCTACTTTAACTGGTGCTTCTATGATTGCTTTAGGTAATAAAGCAAATGCTTTGTTTACTAACAAAAAAGAAATTCAAGATTTTATGTTAAAAGTAGCAGAAATTTCAGGAGACCTTTTGTGGCCTTTGCCTTTGTGGGAGATGTATGAAAAGGATATTGAAGGAAATTTTGCTGATGTTTTAAATATAGGAAAAACTAAATACGGAGGCGCTATTCATGGAGCTATATTTTTATGGGAATTTGCTAAACCTGTTAATTTTATCCATATAGATATGGCCCCTAAAATGAAAAGCACTGATGAAGATGGTTTAACTAAAGGTTCAACAGGGTTTGGAGTTAATTTAATGAAGGAATTTTGTGAGAACTTTCAAGAAATTGAAAATATTATTTGAAAATGTTTATTGAAGAAAATATTCCCTTAAAACCATATACCACTTTTAAAATAGGGGGGCCTGCTAAATTTTTTGCAGTCTTAAAAAATTTTAATGATCTTGAAGTAGCTGTGGATTTTATTGAAAAAAACAAAATCAACTTCTTTATCTTAGGTGGAGGAAGCAATTTATTAATTAAAGATGAAGGTTTTGATGGTATTGTTTTAAAGCCACAATTTGATTATGTAAATTTTTTTGAGGACGGCATTGTAAATGTAGGTTGTAGTAAAAGTATGCCAGAGCTAGTTTTTGAAGCTTGTAATTTAGGATATAAAGGATTAGAATGGGCTGGAGGATTGCCAGGAACTTGTGGAGGTGCAATTGTTAATAATGCTGGTTGCTTTGGGTTTGAAATTAAGGATATATTATTAGAAGTAAGCGCTATTAATTTAATTACAAAAGAATTCAGGATATTTAAAAATAAAGATTGCAATTTTGGTTATAGAGATTCATTCTTTAAAAATCATCCTGAATGGTTGTTGATTGAAGCAAAACTAAAATTAGAACCAGATAATGACAAAAGTGAGCTTTTGAAAATAATGCAAGAAAAAATCGAATATCGAAAAGAAAGGCACCCTTTAGAATATCCTAATGCTGGAAGTGTTTTTAAAAATTTGCTTGTTGAAAATTTAAAAGAAGACATAGTTGAAATAGCTAAACAGGATAATGTTATCAAAGCCAATAAAATACCAGCAGCCTATTTTATAGAAAAAGCAGGTTTGAAAGGAAAAAAAATAGGCGGAGCACAAATTTCTGAAAAGCATGCTAACTTTATTATCAATTTAGGTAATGCAAAGGCAATTGATGTTTTAAATTTAATTGATTTGATAAAAGAAGAGGTAAAAAATAAATTTGATGTAAATTTGGAACTTGAAATCGAAGTTGTGTGAGTTATCCACCATTTATCTCTTGATTTTTAAAATTTATTGTATTATAATTTTTAATGATAAAGAGAGTGCTGGATATTAAGTAAGACTGAACTCAAACAAAAATAAAACTAATCGGGTTTGGTCGGCCCGATTAAAAATTAATATCAAAGAGAATGGCCAAGAAAAAGGCGGCGGCCAAAAAAACAATGGCAAAGAAAGGAGGATCAAAGAAAAAGAAGAAGTAAGTAATAGCCCCCGAATGGGGGCTATTACTATTTTACAAAATCTTTGAATATACATAATTTTTAAAAGTGGAATTTTTGTGGATGAACTATAAAAAGCGTTATTTTAAAAAGCTTTTCACTAAATAGTGAAAGGCTTTTTTATTTTTGGTTTTAAATAAGGTGGTATAAAATGGAATAAAAGTCAATAAAAGTGGTAAATAGTGGATAAAATAGTGGAAAAAGTGGATAAATGTTAATAGGAGAATTCAAACATAATTTAGACCAAAAAGGAAGAGTTTCCATACCAGCCAAATTTAGGCAAAAATTTGCTGAAGGGTTGATTCTTACAAGGGGAATAGATCAATGTGTTTTTGGATTTCCTAAACCTGAGTGGGAAAAAGTGGTAAATAAAATTACAAATTTGCCGCTAAGCCAAGCAAATGCTAGAGCTTTTGCAAGATTAATACTTTCAGGAGCTTTTGAGGCAGAAATTGATAATCAGGGCAGAGTATTAATTCCAGAAGTCTTAAGAAAGTATGCCCATTTAGAAAAAAAGGTTGTAATTGTAGGTATGTATAATAGAGTTGAGATTTGGGATGAGAAGAAATGGGAAGAATACAAAAAACAAAGCGAAGAAAATTCCCAAGAAATTGCTGAAAGATTATCAGACCTAGGAATATGATGCATAAACCAGTACTCTTGCAAGAAGTTATTAAATATCTAGATCCAAAACCAAATGAGAATTTCATTGATGCGACATTCGGCTTAGGAGGTCACTCATTAGAAATCCTAAAGCATATAAAGCCTAATGGAAAAATTTTAGCTCTTGAATGGGATCCTTACTTAGTCGAAATTAACAAAAAAAGATTTATGAAAAATAAAAACATAATTTTAAAAAACGAAAATTTCAAAAATATCAAAAAAGTAGTTAAAGAAGAAAATTTTACTCAAATTAAAGGGATTGTCTTTGATTTAGGAATTTCTAATTGGCACTATAAGGAGTCTCAAAGAGGTTTTAGTTTTCAAAAAGATGAGTTTTTAGATATGAGAATTAATCCTTTTGAAATTAAAATTACTGCTTTTGAAATAGTTAATTATTTTTCAAAAGAAAAAATAGTAGAGATTTTAAAAAAATACGGAGAAGAGAGGTATGCAAATAAAATTGCTAATGAAATTATCCGACAACGAAGAATAAAAAAAATCGAAACAACAAAAGAACTTGCAGAATTAATCTTGAAGGTTGTTTCCAGAAGAAAGAAAATTCATCCAGCAACTAAAACTTTTATGGCATTAAGAACATATATTAATAATGAATTAGAGAACTTAGAAATAGGCTTAAAGGAAGCTTATGATGTCTTAGATAAAGGAGGAAGAATTGTAATCATAACTTTTCAAGGCTTAGAAGATAAAGTAGTCAAAAAAGTCTTCAAAGAATTAAAAAACAAAGGAGCAAAATTATTAACTAAAAATGTTGTTAGGCCATCCCAAAAAGAAATTTTAGAAAATCCAAGCGCGAGATCAGCGAAATTAAGAGCTATTTTAAAAAATGACAAGGGAGAAAAATAAAAAAATATTAAAAAGAAAGCCGCCTTTTTATTGGCCATTCATACTTTTGGTGGTAATCCTTATAGAGATAGCTTTGTTGATCAATGAAAGAGCCTGGTCTCAAGCGTATGGTAATGTTGTTTATGCGCTTCGAGACCAGGTTGAGAAAATAAACATTGAAAACAAATTAATGTTTAATCGCATCTTTTATGTCTATAACCAAATTTTAAATGCTTCTTATTTTGCAGAAGCTCAAAGAATTTATTTAGTTAACCCTCAACTTTCTTCAATTTCTAAATTAAATGAAAAGAAATACTAATATAGCCCATTTTTTCATAATTTTTGTAAATTTAAGTTTATGGGTTCTTCCGCTTTTTTATTTATTTAAACTTCAAGTTTTGGATGCAGCTAAAAATAAAAAAATAGTTGAAACCTTTGAAACTACTAGGACTCTTTTACCAAGAAGAGGGGATATTTATGTTCAAGATAAAAATGGAAAATTGTATTTGATAGCTACAACTCAAAAAATTTATGATGTTTATTTTAATCCAATAAAGACAAAAGATTTAAACTCAGAATTAAACAAAATAAAAACCATTTTAAATATCGATACTCCAACGAAAATAAATAACAGCTCTTTTATTATTGCTAAAAATGTTGATGAAACTATCGTTAAAGAATTAAAAAAATTAAAATTAGATTCTTTATTTTTTGAAGAGAAATATAAAAGGGTTTATTTAGAAAACAATTTTTTAAGCACAATTTTAGGTTTTACAATTTCAGATGAAAATGGAATTTTAAAAGGAGTTTATGGTTTAGAAAAATATTATGATGAATTTTTAAGAGGAGAACCTGGGCTTTATTATGGTATAGGAGAAATTCAAACTCCAATTCCTGGATCAGATTTAATTTTGAATATAGATTATTTTATACAAAAATATGCTGAAAGGGTTTTGGAAGAAGGCATTAAAGAATTTCAAGCTGAAGGAGGTTTAATAGTTGTAACTACAAATGATGGTAAGATTTTAGCTGTTGCAGAAAAACCTAATTATGATCCTAATGAATATAATAAAGTAATCGATCAAAAAATTTATCTTACAAGATTAACACAAAATTATGAACCTGGTTCTGTTTTAAAATCACTTACATTTTTCGCTGGTTTGGACAGCAAAGTTTATTCTCCTGAAAATAAATATTTTGATGCTGGCTATGTAGAAGCTAATCAATGGAAAATTTATAACTTTGACAAAAAGGGAAGGGGATATATAACTTTGCAAGAGGCTTTTGAACAGTCTTTAAATACGGGAGCTATTTATATCGAGAAACTTTTAGGACATAATAGATTTTTGAGTTATCTTAAAAAATTTCGTTTCAATCAGAAACCATTAATAGATTTACCTAACTTAACAGAAGGCAATATTAAAAATTTAGAAAAGCCTTCTAGAGATTTAAGAGATGTAAATTTTTATACTGCAAGTTTTGGTCATGGTATTAGCATCTCTCCAGCTCATCTTTTGATGCTTTTTAATGCTTTTGCTAATGATGGTGATATGTATAATTTATTGCTAGTTGATAGAATAATTAGCTATAACCAAGCTATAAAACAACAAAAAACAATAAAAGTAGCCCATATAGGAAACAAAGAAGTCTACCAAAGATTTAAAGATTTATTAGAGAAAGTTACTCTTAATGGAAGTGGTAAGAAAGCTAGAACTTTAGGCTTCAGAATTGGAGGCAAAACAGGATCAGCATATATTCCTTTTGAAGATAAACCTGGTTATTCAAATGAGGTTATCAATTCTTATGTAGTTATTTTCCCATTATCTAAGCCTCGGTTTATAATATTAGTAAGGATAGATAAACCAAATCAAGGATTAGCTATGGTGACCACTGTCCCTATAGCCAAAAAGATGATTGACTTTCTAATTAATTATTACAATATTCAGCCAGATAATGAAAAAGAAATTTTTGAATATTATTCAACAAATTCTCAAAATTGATTTGAATTCGTTAAGTTTAGAAGATTATGCTTTAGAAATTTTTTTACCCTTATTATTTTTTTCTTGGTTTTTTTATTTTTTAAAATATTATAGTTTTATAATTAATTTATTCCTAAACTTTTTGATTATTATTGGATGGATAATTTATTTTAGAAGATTAAGCGAAGAAAAAAGCAAAGAAGGGCAATGAAAAAAATTTTTTTCTTTTTAATTGACGGTCTTGCAGATAAAGGAAAAGAGACAGCTTTGAGAAAAGCAAAAAAAAGATTTATTGATAGTATTCTTGATAGGTCTTTACTTTCATATATTTATCCTTTGCCAAAAGAATATTGGCCTAAATATGGTGAAGTAAGTGTAAGTGGTTTAGCCAATCTTTCTCTTTTAGGTTACAAAATTTCTCCTGAAAAATTCAAAAGAGGTGTTTATGAAGCTATTGGAAGTAAAATTAAATTTAAAAATGGTTGGTTAGCTGCACGGATTAATTTTGCTACTGTAGATGAAAACCTTAAGGTCGTAGATAGAAGAGCTGGTAGAAATACATATGGGTTAGATATTTTAGTTGCAGAACTTAATAAAAAAATAAAAATAAAAGTACCTTTTAAGATTTATCATACTTTAGGACACCGTGGAGTGCTTATTATTAAAAGCAAACTTTCAGATAAAATTTCAGAAAATGATCCTTTCGATATAGGAAAGAAAATAAAAAAAATTAAACCGCTTGATAATTCTCATTTAACAAAAAAGACAGCGGAAATTTTAAATAACTTTTTAGAGCAAGCTCACCAAATCTTGAAAAATCATCCAATTAACCTAGAAAGACAAAAAATTAACCTTCTACCTGCAAATTATTTATTATTTAGAGAACCAGGAAATAAAATTTTAAAATTAAAGAATTTCTTTGAGAAATATGAATTTAAAAATGGTTGTGTTTTGGCAACAAATGGGGTTGATAAAGGTACCTGCTTAGCAGTTGGTTTTAAAGAATTTACCTTAAAAGAAGCTCGAGATATTGATGAAGAAATGGCAATTGTTTATCAGGCCTTACAAGCTATTGTGAAAAAGAATTATCAAATAATTTATATTCATCTTAAAAAAGCAGACGAGGCAGCTCATGATAAAAATTTTGAAAAGAAAAAATACTTTTTTGAAAAATTTGATTTATTATTACAAAATGTCTTTACAGCAAATCCAAATGAAATATTTGTAATCACAGGTGATCATATTACTTCTGTCTTAACTGGTAAACATCAATTTGGACCTGTTCCTCTTTTGATAATTAACTCTTCTATTAAAAATAATCCTAAAGAATTTAGTGAAAGTGAAGCATTAAAATTGGGTAATTATTTTAAAGAAAATTCACAAATTTGGCAATTTTTACGCAAAAATGTTAATTGAAAAACTAGAAAATATTTTTAAAAAATTAGCTAAAGATTATTTAGGAAAAGCTCATGCTGAAATAAGGCATCATATCAAAGTTTTTTTGCCTACAGATTTAGACTTAGGAGATTTTTCTACTAATATTTTATTTCTTTTTTCAAAAATCCTTAAAAAATCACCAAATGAAATATTCGAAGACTTAAAATCTAAAATTGAAAAATTGCCTTATATTGAAAGAATTGATTTAGTAAATGGTTACTTAAATATTTTTGTAAATAAAAAGGTCTTATTTGAAAATTTTAAAGCTATTTTGTTAAAGAATTCAAAGTTTCTAGAAAATAATCTAGGTAGAAGGCAAAAATTAATTATTGAATATGTTTCAGCTAATCCTACTGGTCCTTTACATTTAGGTAATGCCCGAGGAGCAGTTATTGGCGATATTCTGGTTAAATTGTTTAAGCTTAGCAATTTTAAAGTAACTAAAGAATATTATGTAAATGATAGGGGAAATCAAATTGAAATTTTAGTAGATTCTATTTTGTATGAACTTGGGCAAAAAGAATATAATGAAAATTTCTATAAAGGAGATTATATTAAAGAAGTAGCTGAAGTAGTTAAAAATCACTTAAAAATTTTTGATAGAGAGAAAATTAAAAAAATAGCTGTGAAATATATTTTGGATAAATATATTAAAAAACCCTTACAAAAATTTGGTACACAATTTGATAATTTTTACTTTGAAACAGAACTTTATAAGAAAGGATTAGATAAAAAAATATTAAAAATTTTTGAAAATAAAAAACTTTTAGAAAATAGAGATGGAGCTTTATGGCTTTTGTTAACAAAATTAGGAGAACCTAAAGATGAAGTTTTAATTAAAAAAGATGGCGAACCAACTTATTTCTTTTCTGATATTCTTTATAATTATGAAAAACTTTTCATCAGAAAATATAAATATTCTATTATTTTAGTTTCTTCTGATCATCAAGATCATGCAAGACGTCTTCTTAAAACTTTTACCGATGTTTTTTCTATCAAAGAAAATAGATTTAAGATTTTAATTTATCAAATGGTACACATTTCTAAGGGAGAAGAACTTTTGAAAATGTCCAAAAGAAAAGGTATTTATGTTACATTAGATGAGCTTATTGAAACTTTAGGAGTTAATCCTATAAGATTTTATTTTGCTAAATATGCTTTAGAAAATACAGTTGAATTAGATTTGGATTTAGCCATTAAAGAATCCGAAGAAAATCCTATTTGGTATGCGCTCTATACTTATGCTAGATTTAATAGCATTCTCGATAAAGCTCAAGCTCAAAAGTTAAAAATTCCAGATAAAAAAGTTATTAAAAATAACTTAACAAAATCTTTTAAATATGTTACAGAGAAAGAATCTTACCTTAGGATTTTAAGGAAAATTCAACAATTACAAGCTATTTGTTATGATGCTACAAAAAACATTAGGCCCAATTTATTACCCCAGTATTTAATAGATTTATGTAAAGAATTAAACTCTTTTTATGAAAAAGAAAAAATTTTAGAAGGAGATTATCAAGAAATTAAATTAAAATTAATTTTTGTAATATATGTAATTAAGGCTTTAGATTTAATTTTTTATTTACTTTCTCTTAAACCTGTAAAAAAGCTTTACAATATAGACAGCAATCAATCCAATTAAATAACCTAGTAACAAACCTACAATAATATCTATTGGCCAATGCATTAAACTTAACCAACTAAAAATAGATACTAGGAGTGTTAAAATAAACATTAAAATCCCCCATTCTAAAAAATTATTTAAAATTACTACAGATATTGCTGTCATCAAAGTCACATGTTGTGAAGGAAAGCTATCAAATAATTGTTCACCGGGGTGGAAATAACTTATAGGCCTTATAGAAGTATAATTGACTTTGATTAATTGAACTATCAAAATACTTAAAAATATAGCCAGTAAAAACTCAATAAAAATCCATAAGACCTTTTTATTTTTAAAACTTTCCTTTAATATCCATAAACAAAAAACAAGTATACTTAAAAACAAAATAGAATCTCTTAAGAAATCAAAAATAGCAATTATTTTGAGATTATGTTTTAAAATTTGGTATAAATAATAAGTAACCATGAAAAAATTAATCGTCTTTTTAACTCAAAATTTACATCCTTTACAAATTATAACAAAAAATAGTTTTTGGATTACATTAGGGAAAATTTTAGGTGGAGTTTTAAGGGCTTTATTAGTGATATTTTCAGCAAGGTTTTTAGGTCCAGATTTATATGGCAGTTTTGCTTTAGCTATTAATTTTGTTCTTATATTTTCTTTTTTACCTGAATTAGGATTAACAGCAATTTTAACTAGAGAATTATCTAAAAGGAAAGAAGAAAAAGGAAAAATTTTTAATGAAGTTCTATCGTTTTCTTTATTTTTGAGTTTAATTTCTTATATTTTAATAATTGTTTTGGGTATTATTATAATCAAAGATATCCGTTCCTTAAAACTATTACCTATCTTAGGAATTATGATGATTTTTGATGTTTTAAGAGAATTTGCCTATGCTGTTTATAGGGCAGAACTTAAAGGTGAATTGCAAGGAATTTTACATTTTCTTACTAATTTATTCCTTTTTATTTTTGGTTTATATTCTTTAATAAAATTTAACACTACAATAGCTTTAGCTTATGCTTATTTTTTTAGTATTGGCTTAGGCTTTATTTTAAGTATTCTTTTCTTAGGAAAATTATTAAAAACTTTTAAATTTATCTTTGATTTACATATTTACAAGCTTTACTTTAAATCCAGTTGGCCTATTGCTATTGCTAATGCTCTTTATCTTTTGTTGCTTTTTACTGATTCTATAATTTTAGGCTGGTTTTATCCCTCTTATTTTGTAGGTATTTACAATTCTGCCGTTAAAATCAATGAGTTTTTAATATTGTTTCCTACTGGCGTAGCACTTGCTTTATTACCTTTGTTTTCTAGTAACTTAAATAATAAAGAAGAATTAAGAAAAACTATGGAATTTGGAATTTATTTAAATTATTTGGTCGTTCTCCCTATAATTTTCTCTATTTTCATTTTATCGGATAAGTTAATAATTTTAGTTTTTGGAGAAAATTATTTTACTGCTACTTATGGCTTAAAAATTTTAATTCCTTCACTTTTAGCTAATTCTATATTTATGGTTTTTTCACAATTTTTAATTGCTATAGATAGAAGGGTTGAACTTTTAATTTACGAATTTATAGGGTATATTACAAATGTTTTACTTAATTTAATTTTGATCCCTAAATTTGATTTTATCGCTGCTTCATATACTACAACTTTTTCTAGTTTTCTAACTTTCTTATTAGGTTATTTTGCTATTCAAAAATATCTTAGTTTCAATTTATGGCAAGATGTAACTAAACCTTTGCTCGCCTCATTGATATTATCCTTGTTTTTGATTTTGGTAAGTAAATTTAGTTTAATTTTTTCAATAATAGGAGGTGTTTTTGTTTATTTTCTCGCTTTAGTTTTATTGAAAGACAAAATCTTTTCAGAACTTCTTCGTTATTTAAGATTGCCTCGTTAATAAACTTTCTAATTTTAGTAAAGCAGGTAATTGATAAGGAATGATTTTTTTCTTTGCAGTTTCCAAATCGATATATTCTACTTTATCATTTTCTGGATAAATTTTCTTAACTCCTGAATTCGGAGGCCATTCTATTTCTATAAATTCTTTACTTGTACCAAACTTATCTTTCTTAAAATCTTTATTCAAAAAATAAACATGAACAATTTTACCTCCTTTGCTTCTTACTCTACATAAGTATTTTAATTTTTTAATGTCATTTTTTGTTAAATTAAGACCAGTTTCCTCTTCAAATTCTCTAACTGCAGTGATCAAGTAATCTTCTCTTTCATTTACTCCACCTTTAGGAATATGCCATGCTCCTAAATCTTTATTTTGCCAATACGGACCGCCAGGATGAACTAATAAAACATCAACTTTATTTGTCTTTTTATTCTTTCTATATACTAAAATCCCAGCACTTATTTGCTCTCTTTTATTTTCTTTTACGCTTTGTTTATAATTACTATATGACATATTTAACACATTTAATTTTTACAGTAATTATTTTTTTGTATTCAGGAATTGCTGTGTTTAGATTGATTCAGCTTAAAGAATATTTTTTTCCTTCAATCTTTGCTCATTTTGATTATCCATCAAGTTACATTATTTTCTTTAAACGTACAGAACTTATTTTATGGCTTTTATGGTTGCTATTTGTCCTTTTGGCTATTTTCGGAATCACCTTTCAAATAAATATTTATTGGCTAATTCCTCTTTCTATAATTTTAATTATACTTCTAATTAAAAGAAAAGAACAACTCCGGTTAATTAATTATACACCAAAAGCTATTTTTATATTATTTGTTGCCTTTTTAATTAACTATAGAATTTTACAATATGGAGAAGGAAATTTAACTATAGCTACGATTTTATTAACTACATCCTTTCAATTTTGTGTTTATATACTTTCTACTTATTTAGCTAATATAATCACTAAACTTTATGCCAATATACTGTATAAAAAAGCAGAAAGAAAAATTTTAAATTGGCTTAATAAAGATAAAAAAAGAAAAATTATTGGAATTACTGGTAGTTATGGCAAAACTTCAACCAAAGAAATTTTAGCTCAACTTTTAAGTAAAAAATATAAAGTTTTAAAATCACCTAAAAGATTAAATGCTGAAATAGGTTTAAGCCAGTTTATTTTAAACAGTGAATTAGAAAATTATGAACTTATTATTCTTGAAATGGGAGCTAGGCAAACTGGAGAAGTAGAAACAATGGTTAGTATTTTTCATCCTAAAATTGCTTTTTTAACAGGATTAGCTCCTCAACATTTAGCAACTTTTGGATCTTTAGAAAATATTATTAAAGGAGAAGGCTTAGAGATTTTTAAAGAACTAAATTCTGATGGCATAGCTTTTTTAAATGGAGCCAATGAACTTGTAGCAAAAATTTATGAAGAATTAAATATCCATAAAAAATATCTTTATGCCTCAGAAAAAGGGCAATTTTATTCTAAAAATGAAATATTTTCATTAGATGGTACTGAATTTGATTTTATTTATCCTGAAGGAGAAGTTTCTTTAAAGACAAATTTAGTTGGTAGACATTTTTTAGAAAATTTAATAGGAGCTCTAGCTTGCGCTTATATATTAGGAATTAAGCCTGAAGAATTAAAAGAAGAAATTCAAAATATTATTCTTTTGCCACATCAATTTGAAATCGTTAGAAAAGAAAATCCTGTTATTATAGATGATTCCTATAATGCTAATTTGGTTGGCGTCAAAAGAGCTCTCGAATTTTTCTTACAAATTCCTTTGTCCTATAGAATTGTATTTTTTGCTGGTATTTTAGAATTAGGAGTTGAAACTCCAAATATTTATTATTCTTTAGTGCAAGATTTCAAAAAAGTAGATAAAATAATATTAACCTTTAGAGATTATGCTGAAGTATTTTTAGAAAATATTTATAATAAAGTTGTAATTTATAAAAATGAGGACATTAAAGAAATTTTGAAAGATTATCCATTACAAGAAACTGGTATTTTAATTTTAGGTAGAATTCCAAATAAGCTATTAGAAGAAATTAGAAACCTATGAAAAATAAATTAATTTCTCCAGATTTTTACCCAAATTTTGAAAGAGACGATTATTTTTTAATTAAGAAACTTTTGAAAAATAGAAAAAATTGGATTGAAGGTCCTGAATTGGAACTATTAAAATTTGAATTTAAAAAATTTTTCCCAGATTCAGAAATATTTTTATTTTCTACCGAAAGAGGTGCTTTAGAATTTTTTCTCAAATTTTACTTAAGTGGTAAAAAAGAGAAAAAAGTAGCTATTCAAGCATTTACTTGTTTTGTTGTTCCTAAAGCAATTATTAATGCTGGTGGTATTCCTTTATTTCTCGATATCAAAGAAGGCTATGTTAATTTTACTATTGATGAATTATATAAAGCTTATCAAAATAATCCAGATATTTCTGTAGTTATAATTCAAAATACTTTTGGTGTTCCTAATGATATTGAAAGCATAATTAATTTTTGCAAAGAAAAAAATATCCTTCTTATCGAGAATTTAGCTCATTCTTTTAATGCCAAATACCAAGGAAAATTTTTAGGAAATTTTGGTGAAGTAAGTTTAATAAGCTTAGGAAGGTCTAAAGTTATTTCAGGAATTTTTGGCGGAGTTTTAGTTATAAGAAACAAAGAGCTAGCAGAAAATTTTGTTTCATATTATGAGAATTTAGAAAATATTACAGATAAAAAATGGCTTTTTAAAGTCTTATTATATTCTTACTTGATGCGTTATATTCGAGAAAATTATAATTTGTATGGAAAATTTTTAGGCTATACCCTAAGAAAATTTAACTTAGCCGTTTTAGATATCACAGAAAAAGAAAAAAGAGGGTTTAATGAAAGTTATACAGTTAAAAAAATGCCTAATGTTTTTGCAACAATAGCTTTAAATCAAATTAAAAAAATAGTTAGATTTTCTGAACATCGAGAAAAAATAACTAAAATTTATTTGAAAGAAGGGTTATTGCCTTATGGAGAAAATCCTATAAATTATGAATTTTATTATTTAAGATTTCCAATTACATCCAATCAACCTAAAAAACTTATTGAAAAACTAAAAAAATATAATATTTATTTAGGCAATTGGTATCATTCACCTTTAGCTCCCTTAGAAAAAAGATTAGATAGGTTTGGTTATTATTATGGTATGTGCCCAAATGCAGAAAAACTTAGCTTAATCATCTTAAATCTACCTACAAATATATTAACAACTCCTGAAGATGCTAATTTAGTTGCGGAATTAATCAAGAAAAACATTTAAATATGATTGAAATAAAAAATATTAATGAAGAAGATTATAAAAAATTTATAGAAAACATTAAGCCTATCTCTTTTTTACAAAATTTTGAATGGGGAGAAGTAGAAAAAGAATTGGGTAGGGAAGTATATAGAGTTGGAATTTTCGATAAAGAATTAATAGGGGTTTGTCAAATTATAGGCTATCAAGCAAAAAGAGGAAATTTTTTAGGAATTTTACATGGACCTATATTAAAAGAAGAATATAAAAAATTTTTTATTGAAATTATTAAAAGTTTAATTACCCATATTAAAGATCTAAAACTTCACCATAATTATGCTTTTATAAGAGCAAATTTTTTGCTTGAAGAAAGCAAAGAAATTTTAAGAGAATTAAATAAAATAGGCTTTAAGAGATCTCCCAGACTTTTGGTTACAGAAAATTTCTGGATTAAAGAATTAGATAAATCTGAAGAAGAATTATTAAATGAATGTACTTCTCATCATAAAAAATTAATTTTGGAAAGCTTAGAAAAAGAATATATCGAAATTGAAAAAACAAATAATTTAGAAAAAATCAAAATTTTCTTAGAACTTTATAAAGATTTAGCTTTAAGAAAGAAATTTGTTCCATATCCAGAAAATTTAATTAAAAAAGAATTTGAAGTTTTTTCTAAAAATAATAAAGCTATTCTTTATTTAGGAAAAATGGAAAACAAGTATTACTCAGCTGCTTTAATAATTTTAGAAAATAATATTGGTTTTTATCATCATGGAGCTTCTCTTTATTCTAAAGAACCTGTTAACTATAAATTGCATTTTAAAATTATCCAAGATTTAAAAAAAATGAATTTTAGATTTTATAATATGTGGGGAATTACTGAAAAAGGACCAGAGCATCCTTGGTATGGTTTAACTCAATTCAAAAAAGGTTTTGGAGGAAAATTAATTAAACTTTTACCAACCTTAGATTATTCATTATCTTCAAAATATTACTTAACTTACATATTTGAAAAATATTTTGAAAATAGATTATAATAATATTGCCGGCTGGGAAGGTTGTACCCTTTAGCCCGAAAAGGGCAAGATAGATTGGTCCCCCAGCCGGCATTTTTTTATTTATTGAAAAAATATACCGCTTATACAGTTATTTGACAATTAATTCAAAATCAGATATAATGTTTCCTATAGGGAACAAAAAATAATTATTTTTGTTTCCTAAGATATCATGGAAAAAATAAGACAATATTTAATTGATTTTCAAACAAAAAGATTTGAAACTTTTGATAGGGAATTAAAGATAAAGTTAACTAAAGAATTTATAATTTCTATAATTGGAGCAAGAAGAGTTGGTAAAACTTATTTTTTATTTAATTTGATAAATAAAATTAAAGATAGGAAAAAAGTTCTCTACATTGATTTTGATATGCCAGAATTTTTGGATTTTGATGGAAAAAATTTAAAAGAATTAGTTAATCTTCATCTTCAACTCTTTGGAAGTTTAGAATATATATTCTTCGATGAAATTCAAAATATAAAAAATTGGCATTTAGGATTAAAAGAAATTTATGAAGAGAAAAAATATTTTATTTTTATTACAGGTAGTTCATCAAAATTATTAAGTAAAGAATTAGCTACTCAACTTCGTGGCAGAACAATTACTTATACTTTATATCCTCTTTCATTAAGAGAAATTCTTGCAATAAAAAATTTAGTTTTTCGTAAAAATTTAATTTCAACTTCTGAATTAAATAAAATTCTTTTTGAATTTAATCAATATCTCAAATTTGGTGGTTATCCTCAAATTTTTAAAGAACCAGAGCTTAAAGAGCAAATTGTTAAAGATTATAAAGATTTAGTTTTATTCCGCGATATAGTTGAAAGGTACAATATTAAAAATATTTATGTAATAAAAAGATTTTTTGAATATTTAATTTCTTCTTTTGCTAAAGAAATAAGCATTGATAAATTTTATAATTATTTGAAATCTCAAAATATTTCTTTAAGCAAAAAAACTCTTTACAATTACTTGGAATATTTTGAAAGTTCTTTATTCTTTCATTTTTTAAGAACCTATAAAATTAAGGAACGTATTAAAAAGGTTTATTTAAATGATATTGTTTTTGTAGATAGAAACGAAGGCAGAAAATTAGAAAATATAGTTTTCATTGAGCTTAAAAAGAAGGAAGAAAATGTTTATTACTTTAAAAATAATTTTGAGTGTGATTTCGTAATTCCTTCAAAAGCAGCTATTCAGGTTGTTTGGGAATTAAATGAAGATAATAAGAAAAGAGAAATAAATGGTCTTTTGGAAGCTATGAGATACTTTAGAATTAAAAAGGGTATAATATTAACATATAACCAACAACAAGAAATTAAAGAGGGAAAATATAAAATTAAAGTGATTCCTGTATGGTACTGGTTATTATATGGAGGTATTTAAAATTTAGAGTTAAGATCGCCGTTTTTATTTTATGTTATAATTATCTTAAGCGGGCTGGGAAGAAGTTTGGGCATCCCTCTATCAGAGGAAGGAGGAAATGTTTATCCCCAGCCCGCTATTTTTAATTTATCTAAAGTTATGTTATAATTATCTATGCCGGCTGGGAAGATGAGCGGAAATTGAGCCCGAAAGGGCAAGAAGTAAGAGTATACCCCAGCCGGCATTTTTTATGTTATGGTATAATTATCTTAAGCGGGCTGGGAAGGAGCCCGTCATCCCCTCATAAGAGGAAGATTTTATATTCTCCCCAGCCCGCTATTTTTAATTTATCTAAAGTTATGTTATAATAATATTGCTGGCTGGGAAGGTTTTTGGTTATTAGCCTTAAAAAGGAAAGAACACTGTTAATCCCCAGCCGGCATTTTTTTGTTTTATAATTATCTAAAGCGGGCTGGGAAGATTTGTTGATATTCCTCTATGAGAGTAAGAAGAACATTTATCCCCAGCCCGCTATTTTTATTTAAAAAAATTTATGTTATAATAATATTGCCGGCTGGGAAGAGAGAAAAATCTAGCCCGAAAGGGCAAGAAATTGTATATACCCCAGCCGGCATTCATTTTTTATTTTTTGTTATAATTTAATTAAGCGGGCTGGGAAGAATGCCTTGATAACCCTCTAGAAGAGGAAGATACCTGGGACCCCCAGCCCGCTATTTTTAATTTATCTAAATTTATGTGATAATAAAATTGCCGGCTGGGAAGATCTTTCTGAATAGCCCCAAAGGGCAAGAGTCAACAGATCCCCCAGCCGGCATTTTTTATTTTATAATTTAATTGAGCCCCTGTAGCTTAATTGGAAGAGCGCCTCCGTCCTAAGGAGGAGGTTGCAGGTTCGAGCCCTGCCAGGGGCATTTTTTTAATTTATTTCCTTAATTTTTGAAACTTTTTCACTTTTTATCAACTTTTAAGAAGTTTGATTTCTTTTCTGTTTTTTATAAACTTATTTTAATAATGGACGAAAAAATTATTAAAACATTACCACATAATATTGAAGCTGAAGAGGCTTTATTAGGTTCAATCTTGATTGATCCAGAAGCAATTTATAAAGTAGCTGATATTATTTCTCCTGAAGATTTTTATAAGCCTGCCCATCAAATAATTTACTCAGCAATCTTATATTTATTTGAAAAAAGAGAAGCTATTGATATTTTGACTGTAACTAATAGATTGCGGGAGATTAATGAATTAGATAATATTGGCGGACCCTCCTATCTTTTTGAATTGATCAATAAAACTCCCTCAGTAATGAATGTTGTTCATTATGCAAAAATTATTAAAGATAAAAAAGCAAGAAGAGATATGATTCAAATGTCTTATGAAATTCAAAGATTAGCTTTTGATGAAGAAAAAGATCCAGAAGAATTGATTGATGAATTAGGGGCAAAAATCTTTAAAGTTGCTGAAAAAATTTATCCTAGAGAATTTTCTCATATTTCTAAATTTTTAGAAGAAGCTTATCGTAGAATTGAAGAGCTTCATACGCAAGAAAGAAAATTAAGAGGAATTCCCACAGGTTTTCCTTTGTTAGATGAGTATTTAGGAGGGCTTCAGAAGTCAGATTTAATAATTTTAGCCTCACGACCATCTTTAGGTAAAACTGCTTTAGCTTTAACTATTGCTAGAAATGTTGCTATAAATGAAAATATTCCTGTAGCTATATTTAGCTTAGAAATGTCTAAGGATCAAATTATTGATAGATTAATAGCAGGGGAAGCTGGAGTAAGTTTATGGAGATTAAGAACAGGTAAATTGATGTATGAAGGGGATATTAATGAATTAGCTTTGATTTCTGAAGCATTAGATAGATTAAACCAAGCTCCAATTTATATTGATGATACACCTAATTTAACTCCTTTGCAGATAAGAACAATGACAAGAAAATTAAAACATCAGGTAGGAGAAATAGGTTTAGTAATCATTGACTATTTACAATTACTTAAAAGTCATAAAAGTTATGATAGCAGGGTACAAGAAATTACCGAAATTTCTAGAAGTTTAAAGGAGCTTGCTCGAGAATTAAATGTACCTATTTTGGCAATTTCGCAGCTTTCTAGAGCACCAGAACAAAGAATTTCTCAAATTCCAAGACTTTCCGATTTAAGAGAATCTGGTTCAATTGAACAAGATGCTGATGTTGTTTTATTCATTCATAGACCTAAAGAAGCAGGACAAATTGCGCCTTCTAATCAAGCTGATATTATTATTGCTAAACAAAGAAACGGTCCATTGGGTGTGGTAACTCTTTATTTTGATCCTGAAACAACAGCCTTCTACTCAACAGAACAAACAATTGAAGAAATTGAACTTCACTAAATTTTTAAGAAATTTCTTATAATTAATTTCAAGAATGCTAGATAAAATTTTCTCTTTTCTTAAAAAAGATTACATAAAAGAGTGGATGCCAATTGTTGATAAAATTAATTCTTTAGAAAAAGATTTTGAAAAACTTGCTGATGATCAATTAAAAGAAAAGACTTTTGAATTTAAAGAAAGATTAAAAAAGGGCGAAACCTTAGATGATCTTTTACCAGAAGCTTTTGCTATTGTCAGAGAAGCATCTAAAAGAACTTTAGGGCAAAGACATTTTGATGTTCAGCTTTTAGGTGGTATAGGCTTACATAAAGGAATGATTGTTGAAATGATGACTGGAGAAGGTAAAACTTTAACAGCTACTTTAGCAGCCTATCTTAATGCTTTAACAGGAGAAGGAGTTCATATAGTTACTGTGAATGATTATTTAGCTAAAAGAGATACAGTTTGGATGGGACAAATTTACAATCTTTTAGGAATTACTGTTGGTTGTATTGTTAATGAAGCTAGTTACCTTTATGATCCTTATTTCACTTCTGAAGAAATAGATAAATTAAGAGATCAAACTGCAAGCTTTAAAGTTTTTTATGAATATTTAAGACCTGTTACTAGAAAAGAAGCTTATGAAGCAGATATTGTTTATGGTACCAATCATGAATTTGGTTTTGATTATTTAAGAGACAATTTAGAAATAGATAAATTTAATGTAGTTCAAAGAGGTTTTAACTATGCTATTGTTGATGAAGCAGATAGTATTTTGATTGATGAAGCAAGAACTCCATTAATTATTTCTGGCTACCAACAAGAACCTGCAGAAACATATTATTTATTTGATACTATCGCTAAAATGTTAAGAAAGGATATAGACTTTGTTGTTGATGAAAAAAGAAAAACTGTTTATTTAACTGAAGAGGGGCAAAATAGACTTGAAGAAATTTTGAAATATAATCCTTATAAGGTTGAGGACTTACATGCTATTCATCATCTAGAACAAGCATTAAGAGCAAATTACTTATTCTTTAAAGATAGAGATTATATAGTTAAAGATAATCAAGTTTTAATTGTTGATGAATTTACTGGTCGGATAATGTGGGGAAGAAGATGGTCGGGAGGTTTACATCAGGCTATTGAAGCTAAAGAAAAGGTACCTATTCAACCAGAAACAAAAACTATTGCAGAAATTACTATTCAAAATTTATTCAGAAAATATAAAAAATTAGCGGGGATGACAGGAACTGCCGCAACCTCAGCTGAGGAATTTTATAAAGTTTATGGTTTAGAAGTAGTAGTAATTCCTCCTAATAAACCTTGCATTAGAATTGATCATCCAGACAAAATATTTTTAACTCAAGAAGAAAAATGGAATGCAGTCGTAGAAAAAATTAAAGAATTATATGAAATTGGTAGACCAGTTTTAGTAGGAACAACTTCTATAGAAAAAAATGAACTTCTCTCGCGAAAATTAAAAGAGAAGGGAATTCCCCATCAAGTTTTAAATGCTAAAAATCATGAAGAAGAAGGTAAAATAATAGCTCAAGCAGGAAAATTAAAAACAGTAACAGTGGCTACTAATATGGCTGGAAGGGGAGTAGATATTATTCTGGGAGGGAATCCGCCTGATCCTGAAGAAGCTCAAAAAGTAAGAGAATTAGGAGGTTTATTTGTAATTGGCACAGAAAGGCATGAAGCAAGAAGAATAGATAATCAATTAAGAGGTAGAGCAGGTAGACAAGGAGATCCTGGTGAAACTCAATTTTTCATTTCTTTAGAAGATGATCTAATTAAAATATTTGGAGGTGAAAAAATTAAACAATTATTAGAGAAATTGAAAATAGATAAAGGGCCAATAGAACATCCTTTAATTTCAAAAGCTATCGATGAAGCACAAGCAAAAGTAGAAGGATACAATTTTGATATTAGAAAACACCTATTAGAATATGACGATGTTATTAATGCTCAAAGAGAAAAAATTTACAGCGAAAGAAGGGATATCTTATTTGATAATGTGGATTTAGAAAAATTTGTGAAAGAAGAATTTGAAAAATTTTTGAAAGAGGATGAGAATTTAATTAGATATTCCTTAAGGATAGAAGAAAAAGAAGATATAAAAGAAAAAGCACAAGAAAGATTTTGGAATCATTATAATTTCTTAAAAGAAAATTTTGATGAAGAAAGTTGGTATAACATTTTAAAGATAACTATTTTAAGAATTTATGATTACTTATGGTCTGAACATTTAAGTTATCTAGAAGAATTAAGAGAAAGCGTTAGTTGGAGAGGTTATGCTCATAGAGATCCTTTGGTTGAATATAAAAAAGAGGCTCTTGAAAGTTTTGAAAATTTCCATAGACTTTTAAGAATAAATTTAGTTCAATATTTGATGAATATGACTGTTAAAAAAGAAACACCTAAAATTGGAAGAAATGATCCTTGCCCCTGTGGTTCTGGTAAAAAATGGAAGAAATGTGGCCTTCTTAATACTCCAGAACACCAAGAAAATATGAAAAAATTAAAAGAAAAACAAAAACTTAAAAGGAGTTAATATTACTCCGCATTTAGGCTAAAATTAAAAAATATTTTAAAGAGAACAAGATAAAGTTAAAATTCGTACAGAAAGCAAATTAGAAAAATCAAGAGTTTTTGAAGAATATTTACAAAATAGAGATAATCAAAATAAATTTATTTAAAATTAGAGAAAATTAAATTTTATTGTAGTTTACATTCTGTTTTTTGAGATAAAATTTCTAAAGATTGAACGCCTAATAGCTTTTCTCCATTAGGCAAAATCCAAGTAGGAACTACTTCTACTCCTTTCTTAATGCAAATTTCTGGGTTATCTAAATAGTCAAAGTATTTTAAATATTGTAACGAAGAACTAAACATTTCTTTTTGCCGAGCACAGTGAGGACAGGTTTTATAAACATATAATTCAACACCTTTTTCTGCTAAGCATTTAGCGAAATTATCTGTAGAATTTTTTGTGGAAGTAGAATTTAAAGAGGGGGTATTATTAGTTTCTGTTCTACTTTTAGAATTTAACTCTTTTTTGATTTCTTGAGGATTTATTTTTTACTTGTAGGTTTATTTTTTGCTCTTTGATTGGAACTTCTTTAATCTGTAGTGGTATTTCTTTAGATTGTGGATGGAAATTAGCATAATTTAATTTTTGTTTATTATAAAAAATAGATATTAGAAAAATACTTAAGGCTCCAATGACCAAAATAAAAATAAAAATTTATTTGTTTTTCATTTCTTTTAAAAAGTAGATTCTTATGCGGAGGGTGCGGGATTCGAACCCGCAAGCTCCCTAAAACGGGAGCACGGCTTAGCAGGCCGTCGCCTTACCATTCGGCACAACCCTCCAATCTGTTATAATTATAACATGATAATTAATTATCGAGAAATAGAAAACCCACTTTGGTTGAGAACCCTCCAGTTTCTGGAGGGCTGTTTTTGAAGCTGTCAAAGAAATTGAAAATATCGAAAAAGAATTAAACAATCCAGAGTTTTGGGATAAAGAAGAAAATTTAAAATTATTAGAAAAATACGAATTCTTAGACAACTTTAAAGAAAAATTAGAAGAACTTAATCAATTATTGCAAACTAAAGATTATAACAACGCTAAAGTGCTTTTAAGGGAAATCTATTTTAATTATTGCCTAAAAGATTATGAGTATAAGAAAAATTCTGTTATAATGAGTATTTATGCTGGAGCGGGAGGAAAAGATGCTGAAGATTGGGTAAGTATCTTGCTAAAAATGTATGTTAATTTTTTCGAAAAACAGAAATTTAGATATAAAATTGTAGATTATAATCAGAACGAGTACGGGGGTTATAGATATGTTGAATTAAATTTAGAAGGTAATTATGTATACCCTATAATGAGATTCGAAAAAGGTGTTCATAGATTAGTTAGGATTTCACCATTTTCAGCTAAGGGGTTAAGACATACAAGTTTTGCTTATGTTGAAGTTTTGCCTTTAATTGAAGATTCCAAAATAGAAATAAAAGAAGACGATTTAGAAATTGAAACTTTTAGAGCAAGTGGAAAAGGAGGGCAAAATGTTAATAAGGTTGAAACAGCTGTTAGGATTAGATATAAACCCTTAAATATTGTTGTGACTTGCCAAAGCGAAAGAACGCAGCATCAAAATAAAAAAATAGCCTTACAAATATTAAAATCAAGAATAGAAAGTTTGTTACAGGAAATGAAATTAAAGAAAATTGAAGAATTAAAAGGAAAGAAAATTGAAATAGCTTGGGGACATCAAAAAAGATCGTATGTTTTTGATCCATACAAATTAGTGAAGGATCATGAATATGGTTATGAAACAAATAAATTAGAGGAAGTATTAGAAGGTCATTTAGAATTAATTCATCCTTTAGGTGCTTTACTACTATGATAGTTTTTAAAAATGTAACAAAAGTTTATTTTCCTAACATAACTGCAATAGAAAAAGTAAGTTTTGAAATTAAAACTGGCGAATTTGTTATTTTAGTAGGAAGGTCTGGAGCAGGGAAGACTACTATTTTGAAATTAATTAGAAAAGAAGAAAACCCCACTCAAGGACATATTTTTTACAAAAATTGGGATTATCATAGGATGCGCGGCAAAGAAATAACTTTATTAAGAAGAAAAATAGCTGTTATTTTTCAAGAATTTAAATTATTGTTAGATAGAACAGTCTATGATAATTTAAGATTGCCTTTAGAAATTTTAGGATTATCCTCTAAAGAAATTTCTAAAAAAGTAGAAGAAATGTTAAGATTAGTTGATTTATGGAGTCATAAAACTGTTTTAGCAAAATATCTTTCAGGAGGAGAAAAACAAAAATTAGCTATAGCTCGAGCTTTGTCTGTTAATCCAGAAGTTTTATTAGCGGATGAACCTACTGGCAATTTAGATCCTATTTCTTCAATGGAAATTGTTGAATTATTGAAAACTATCAATAATCAAGGTATCACTGTAATTTTAGCAACACATCATAAAGATATTGTAAATTATTTAAACAAAAGAGTAATCACCCTTCACCAAGGTCGTATAGTTAGAGATGAAAATCCAGGAAAGTACGCTTTGATTTAAGTCCAAAGATGCTTTATCTATTAAGAATAATCAAAGAAGGTTGGGAACTTTTTAAAAGGCGCAAAATAATAACTTTTGCTAATATATTTGTTACTTTTTTGATGTCTATTTTTATTTTTATAGGAATTTTTTCAAATTATTTTCTTAATGAAAGTATTGAATATGTTAAAAATAGACTTGACTTTTCAATTTACTTTAAAGACGATGCAAATAAAGAAGATATATTGAAATTAAAAAATATTATAGAAAATTTTCAAAATGTTGAGAAGGTAACTTATGTAACCAAAGAAGAGGCACTTGTAAGTTTTCAAAAAAAATTTCTCTCTAATCCAGTATTAGTTAAAGCATTGAATGAATTGAAGATTAATCCTTTTATAGATTATATAATAGTAAGAGCTAAAACTCCTGAAGCTTATGATGAAATCGCTAAATATGTAGAAAATTCACCTTATAGAGCTATTATAGATTTTTTGACCTACTCAGAAAATAGAAATGCTATTTTAAGATTTATTCATTTTTCAAATTATTTAAAAATTTTTGTAAATGCTTTTATTAGTATTATCCTATTGTTTAGCCTTTTAATTATCTTTAATTTAACTTTGCTTACTATTTATTCACAAAAAGAAGAAATAGAAATTTTCAAATTAATAGGAGCTTCTAACTTCTTTATTCGAACTCCATTTATTTTATCTAACTTCTTAGCTTCTTTTGTAGGATTTTTGCTTGCAGAATTTTTAATTTTTGTTATTTTAATAAGAACAAAAAATTTCTGGACTAATATTCTATATTCTTTCAACCCCTTAGCTTATTATTTAGATAATTTTTGGATGATAAATTTAGGAATTTTAGGATTTTTATTGATCTCTATTTTAATTTCTAGCTTTATAGCTCTTCAGAAATATCTTAAAGTTTAACCCCTTGTAATGATACGAGGTGTTTTTAAGAAATTGTCCTCTTTATCAGGAAATTGTTTTAGGATTAATTCTTTAGTTTCTGTTTCAGCTCTTGTTATTTCATCTTCTCTCAAAGAAAGCTTTTGCAAAATTCCGCCAATCATAGGCTCAAAATGATCTAAATCTAATTTTTGTATCTCTTCTATATAACTTAAAATCTGATTAATATCCTTCAAAAAACTTTCTAATTCTTCTTCAGTAAATTCTATTTTGGCTAATTCTGCTAAATGCTTCAATTGATCTTTTGTAATCATTTTTATTTTATAATTATAAACTAAAAGTCGAAATTAAATAATACAAATCTGCCATGGTTATGGATTATTACGAACAGGAGCAAATAAGGCAACAAGTAGATAAAATTTTAAAAAATAAAAAGAAACTTTTTAAATTAATAGAAAAGTACATAGAATATGATTTTATGACAGCGTCAAAACATGGTGGTCAATATCTTCATACAACAAGATCAAAAGTGCGAGCTAAAATTAAAACTGATGATCTTATAAAATTAATAACTGAAGATTTAGGACTACCATTAACCACAAACCAAAAACTCGCACTTAAAGAAAAAGGTAAAATAATAAATTCTATTTCTGAAGATGAGAGATCTCAACTGAAAAATAAAGAAATTGCTAAAGAAAGATTATTTGAAAAAATTATTCAAATTTTAGATTCATTATATCCTAAACCAAGAATAACAGAAACAAAAGAACCACCTTTAGCTGAAGAAAAAAGAATTAAAGAAAAGAAAATTCGAAGTGAAATTAAGAGACTAAGAAAAAGAATTGTTTAATTATTCTTCCACTAAAGGAACAAATAAAAAGCCTGGATAATATTCTTTTTCTAATTTATCTTCAATTTTAGTTATTTTCCAAATACCATTTTGATCAGGTATGACTAAAATTCCATTGTTAGCTAATTGTTCAATTAATTTTTCAGGAATATTTTTAGCTGCAGCACTAACAAGAATTCTGTCAAAAGGAGCATATTCTTTCCATCCTTTTGAACCATCACCTAATTTTAATTCAACAATCTTTTTTTCAATAAAATTAAATTTAGCAATGTTATTTTTACCAAATTCAAAAATGGATGGTAAAATTTCTATTCCATAAACTTTTCCTTCTTCACCCACTATATAAGCTAATAAAGCTGTTGTCCAACCAGAACCAAATCCGACATCTAAAATTTTTTCTTTAGGTTGAGGATTTAAAAGTTCTAACATAAAAGCAACAGTCCATGGTTGGGAAATTGTTTGACCTTCACCAATAGGAAGCGGATAATCTCCATAAGCCTCAAACTCATGACCTGGCCTTACAAATTTTTTTCTATCAATAGCTAAAAAGGCATCTATTATACGCTGACTTTTTAAAACACCGTTTCTTACAAGGTAATTGACTAGTTCTTTATTTGAACTAAAAAGCATTATTAACTAATTATAAAACTACTTCTTTTTTCTATTTCTCTTCTTAAAAGTGGGTAACCTTCTAACTTTGGATTTTGATTAATTAATTCTTCTGCTAATTTTTGCGCTAATTTAACTATTTCCATATTTTCTAATGCTTTCATGGCTAAATCTGGAACACCTGATTGTCTTTCACCTAAAAGTTCTCCTGGTCCTCTTAATTCTAAATCTTTTTCTGCAATATAAAATGCATCTTGAGATTCTTCTAGAATTTTTAATCGTTTGTAAGAAAGAGGAGTATAAACTTCAGGTATTAAAAAGCAATAGCTTTGATGAATAGATCTTCCTACTCGTCCTCTTAATTGATGAAGCTGCGAAAGACCAAATCTTTCTGCTCCTTCAATTACAATCACTGTAGCTAAAGGTAAATCAATTCCAACTTCAACTACAGAAGAGGCTACCAAGATCTGAATTTCATTGTTTAACATTTTTTTCATAATAGCTTCTTTTTCAATTGATTTCATTTTACCGTGAAGCATAGCTACATTATAATCTGGAAATAATTTTTTAATTTTTTCATATTCTTCTTTGACAGTTCGAATTTCATATGCGCTACTATCTTTTTTTTCAATTCGTGGGCAAATTACAAAAGCTTGATGACCTTTTTCTAATTCTCTCCGGATAAAGTTCCATACTTCATTTATATTTTCTTTATCTACCACAAAGGTTTTAACATCTTGTCTACCTGGTGGTTTTTCTTTTAAAATAGATAGTTCCAAATCTCCATAAAAAGCTAAATATAAAGTTCTCGGTATCGGAGTTGCTGTCATTGATAAAAAGTGAGGTAAGTAATCTTGGGAAGATTTTTCTAATAATTTTTTTCTTTGAAGAACACCGAATCTTTGTTGCTCATCTATAACTACTAAACCAACATTGGGGTAGGGAATAGAAAGTTCTATTAAAGCATGAGTTCCGATTAAAATATTAATTTTTTGGGTTAATATAAGATGAATAATTTGATCTTTATTTTTAATCGCACGAAAACCATGAAGTCCATAATAACCATTGTTTTTTACTAATAAACCTATACCATAATCTGTATAAGAGAAATCTTCCAAAAACCTTCTAAAGTGTTGATTAGCCAAAATTTCGGTAGGCGCCATTAAAATTACCATATAACCGCTATTTACAGTCAGTAAAGATATTATCTCAGCTATTAATGTCTTTCCTGAACCTGTTTCTCCTTGTAAAAGTCTATTCATCGGGTAAGGTTTCTGTAAACTTTGTATTATCTCATTTAAAACTTCTTTTTGCGAAGAAGTAAGTTCAATATTTAATTTTTGTAAAAATTCTTTAATTAAATTTTCATTGTAATTTATAACAGGAGCCTTTTCCATTTTTAACAAAATTTTTTCTTGGTTGATTTTACATTGAATATAGAAAATTTCTTCAAATAAAAATCGTTTTTGAGCTTTTTCTGTTTCGGTCAAGTCTTTAGGTAAATGAACATTTTTTAAAGCAGAAGAAAGAGAAGGGATATCAGCTTTTATTCGAATTATTTCAGGTATAGGATCCATTAATTTATCAATATTAAATTTTTTTAAAATTTCTTGAATTATTCTTCGAGTAAAACTTGAAGGAATATTTGAAATTTCTTTATATACAGGAATAATTTCTGGTTTAAATTTCTCTCTTTTGTCTAATATTTTAAAATCAGGATCTGAAAGATGTACTCCATATTTATTTTTTACTAATTTTCCATAAAGCATAACCTGCGGGGAGCCTGATAAAAGTTTAGCAATATAAGCTTGATTATACCAAATTACTTTTAAAGAACCTGTTTCATCTTCAACTATTCCTTGTATTATAATCATTTTCTTTTTAGGAGTTGGGAAAACCTTGATATTTTTAATTCTTCCTACAATAACACAATTTTCACCAATTTTAGCATCTTTTACCTTTACAACATTTCTTAAATCATCATATCTATAAGGAAAAAAGTAAAGTAAATCTTTTATGGTATTAATGTTATATTTCCTAAACTTTTCTGCAGTCCTATATCCTATCCCTTTGAATTCAATTAAAGGAATTTCCAGATCCTCTAAAGTCATCTTCACTAAAATTATAAAATCACAATTTAGAATTCAAAAATAACATTTGCACTATTTAGACATATGGACTTATAGTACAAACTAAAATAAATTAAACTTTTTGCATAAATTTATTTATAATTAAAAGTTAAATATTAATGGGGGATTAGAGAATGAAAAAGTTGGTTTTTCTTCATGGTTGGGTAAATAAGTATATAATAAACAAAGATAAAAATATTGAGGAATTTTATCAAGATTTATTAAGCGAATTAAAAAAATATTTTGAAGTTCATTTTGTAATTTTGCCAGGATTTAGTAATAATCCTGAACCTTTAAAAGAATATTTTTTAGATGATTATGTAGAATATGTAAAAAATTATGTCGAACTAAATAAATTAAACAACTTTTATCTTATGGGTCATTCTTTCGGAGGGCAAATAGCTTGTAAATTTGCTTATCTTTATCCCGAAAAAGTTGAAAGATTAATTTTATACAATGCAGCTTGTATTAGAAAAGAATCAATTAAACAAAAACTACTAAAACCCTTCAGGAAAATTGGACAATTTATTTTTAAAATTTTTCCTTTTCTTAAAAAGGCTGTATATAAATTTTTAACAGGATCAACTTATTATCTTCAGCTATCTCCTATTATGCAAAAAACTTATCAAAATGTTATCAAAGAAGATTTAACCCCTTTATTAGAAAAAATTAAAGTACAAACTATAATAATATGGGGAGCTAAGGACAGAATTACTCCTTTATGGCAGGGAAAATTAATTAAAAAATTAATCCCTGACTCACAAATATTTATCAATAACTCAGGAGATCATAATTTTCATAAAAAAAACCCGAAATTTATTATTGGCATTTTAAAATCAATTTAGGTTAAAATATTTAAAATAATGTTAAGAATATTCAAAGAAAAGTTCAATAATTCTTTTAAAAATATTTCGTTAGACAATTTACAATTATATTTACTTTTTATCTTACTTTTTATTTTACCTCTCCCTATTTCTGCTAATTTACCTCACATTCCTTTAAAAACTTTTATTTTGACTTTATTCTTAACTATTTCTCTCCTCTTTACTTTAATAAAATTGCTCACAAATAAAACAATCCGACTACCTTTTCACACAGCTTTATCTTCTTTCTTAATATTTCTACTAATAGCTATAATAAGTACATACTTTAGCCAAGCTAAATATTTTTCTCTTTATGCCAATTTATCATCTTCCCATTCATTGATTTCATACATTTTATACTTTTTAACATTTTTAATAATTCTTATAAATATTGAAAAAGACCTATTATCCAAAAATTTACCACTTTTAATTTTTATAATTTCTCTTTCTATCTTTATTAATAATCTCCTTTTAATACTTTCTTTGCGTTATCCTTTTTCTTATACAGTTTTTTCAAGCTTAACCGAAGTTATAATTTTCACATCTTTTCACTTTTTATTTGCTCTTTTAATATTAACGCAAAAACCAAAATTTATCCAAGAAAAAAATTCATTTAATTACTTTTTAAAATTGCTTTTGATAATCACTTTAATTTTAGATTCAATAGCCCTAATTATTTTCAATTTCCAATTAATATGGCTTTCTCTCTCAATTATTTTCCTTTTATTAATAATCCACAATCTTATTTATAATATAAATCACGCTCAAAATGCTTTATATCTATTCTTAACAATTTTATTTTTCTTGCTTTATATCACAAGCCAGGAAATAGGTATATTTATCTTTTCAAAAATTCCAAATTTGCCGCAAGAATTTAGACCAAATTTATTCCTTTCTTTTAATATAGCTTTTAATACATTAAAAACTAATCCTATAATTGGTACAGGCCCAGCTACTTTTGTATATAATTGGCTTAAATTTAGACCCCCAACATTGAATTTACAAAATTTAGAATCAGTAAGATTTGATCAAGGCTTCAATCTTCCTATAACCTTAATTACTGAAACAGGTTTGTTAGGTTTTGCAATTTTTCTCTTCTTTTTATTCTATACAACTTTGGTGCTCTTAACTAGATTAACAACTAACGAAAATATTTACCTCACAATTCCTACTCTTTACTTATTAATTACCATACTTTTTTATTCTTCTTATTTCATTCACCTTTCATTTTTATTTATATTTTTAGGATTAGTATTTTTGAATGAAACCAATTATTCTACAATTCATGTATCTAATACAAAAAAAGCAAAAATTTTAACAAGTCTAATTTTAATTTTCTCTACCATCCTAATTACGACTGGCCTTTATTATATTACTAAAAACTTTTTAGCAGGTATATTCTATATCAAATCTTTAAATGAAGTATCTAAAAATAATTTAGATCAAGCTATAAATGATTTAAATATATCTACAATTTTATCTCCAACTTCAGATTTATATTTAAGAGAACTAAGTACTCTTTTATTACAAAGAGCAAATATAGAAGCTAATTTACAAAATCCAAATACTCAATTTATCCAAAATCTTCTTACTTATTCAATACAAACAGCTCAAGCTTCGATTTTTTTGAATCCCTTAGAACCATTAAATTACTCTGCGCTAGCAAATATATATGAAAACCTTTCGCCAGTTAATCAACAATTTTATAATTTAGCAATAGAAAATTACAAAAAAGCATCAGAAAGAGATCCATATAATCCTATTTATTATATAAGAATGGCTATATTACATTACAATAACAAAAATAAAGAACAAGGAGACACAGAACTTAAAAAAGCATATCTTTTAAAACCAAACGACCAACAAATTTTACAACTAATTCGACAATATATGTTTAAATAATTATCAAAGCTAATATATAGATCGTTTCTCTCCCAGAAGGACTATTCCGGACATATGTTCCTATAGTCCAATTATGGACTTGCTCGGACTTTACACGGACTATCCCGAACATAAAAATAGACTGGTATGGACTGAATACGTACGGTTCGGATATTATTTTATTAATTATAAAATCCGTAAATTTTGTCCGAAATGTCTGTGTACAGCTCGAAATAGTTCGTAAAATTTATCAGAAAAACCTGTGTATAGTCCGAATAGGTCCGTAATTGTACTATAAGAACATATGTACGAATAGTGCAAGTCTTTAATAGAAATTAGAAAGATAGCTTAAACTTTGAATTGTTGTTTTAATTTTTGGTCTATTTCTTGTTCTATTGATTTTACTTTTTCTTCTCCTGATTGAGCAAGTTGTTTTAATTCTTCATCAGATAATTTACCTAATTCTTCAATTCTTTTTAATAAATAATCTCTATTATTCTTTTTAGGATCTTCTAAAACTTCATTTAACAAAGCTTTCAGTACCCAACCTACTTTAGGCCCAGAAGGTATTTGTAAAATTTGCATCACATCATTTCCATTCACTTTTAACATTTTGGGTGTGATTGGTTCTAATTGTGCTTTATGAATTAAATATTTCAAATATCTTAATCTATAGGGAACAGCCTTAGGAACACCAGAACCAATTCTATCTGCTTCTCTTAATTTGAAAAAATCTTCTAAATGCTCTAAACCTAATCTTCTTGCTAATCTTCTTACTGCTGACATAGTTACTTTATCAACTTCTAAATAAAACATATGATGCTTTACTAAATGGACTACTTTATCAATTATATTTCTTGGGAATCTCAATCTTTCTAAAATATTTTTTGTCATCTTAGCGCTAACAAATTCATGATTATAAAAAGTACAATCAGGTCCTTCTCCTTGTTTGGTTAAAGGTTTGCCTATGTCATGAAATAAGGCAGCAAGACGAATTTCTAAAGAAAAATTTTTTTGAACAGCATATTCTAAAGATTTTATAGAATGAGTATAAACATCGTATTTATGATGTTTGTTTTGCCCCACTCCATAGCATTGTTGAAGCTCAGGAATTATTTCAATAAGTAAACCAGATTCCCGCATAAGTTCTATTCCTTTTACAGCATTTTTACTCATTATTATCCTTATAAATTCATCCCTTATTCTTTCTTTAGCTATAAATTGAATAAAATTTGCATATTCTTTGATGGCTTTAAGAGTATTTTCTTCTATTTCAAAATCAAGTTCACAAGCAAATCTTATTGCTCGTAACATTCTTAAGGGGTCTTCTTTAAATCTATCTTCAGGGTTGTTTACCGTTCTTATTAATCTTTTTTTTATATCCTCTAAGCCTCCAAATATATCTATAATTCTTCCATTAATATCCATAGCTAAAGCATTAATAGTAAAATCTCTTCTTTTTAAATCATCTTCTAATTTTTCAGCAAATCTTACTTCATCTGGATGCCTGTAATCTGAATATTTTCCTTCTTCTCTAAAAGTAGTAATTTCAATTACTTTCAAAGTTGGGTCATTAGAATTAGTTTTTACGCCAACAGTAAAAAATCTATTTTCATAAAAGCTATTCGGGAAAATTTTTTGAATTTCTTCAGGTTTAGCGTTAGTTGTAATATCCCAATCTTTTGGTTTTCTTTTTAAAATAAGATCTCTAACGCAACCTCCAACTAAATAAGCTTCAAACCCACTGTCTAATAATTTTTTCCAAACTTCTTTTACTTCTTGAGGAATTTTTTCTAATAATTTAATCTCTCTTTTTTTAGAATAGCTTTTTTGAGGAAGAAAATCTGAATTCATTTACTTAAAGGAGCGGTGGACGGGATTCGAACCCGCGTCCTCCTGCTTGGGAAGCAGGCGTTCTACCGCTGAACTACCACCGCTTTAATAAATTGTGCCTGGGGAGGGAGTCGAACCCTCACGGCCGTATAGGCCAGGGGATTTTGAGTCCCCAGCGTCTACCAATTCCGCCACCCAGGCTTTTTATATATTTAATTTTAATAAATTTTTAGCTAAATTTAAAGTCTTGATTTTTAAAAATAATGTTAAAATTATAGTTAGTATGCCTAAAGGAGGTGAAATAGATTATGTTTGAAATTCATGATCTGTTAGGTATAGAAAATGATAAGATAATATTTCTAATTTCTTGTCCTATATGTAAAAATAGATATAATTACAATGTTAATATTTTAATAGTATATCCTAAAAATCTTAATGTAGTTAAAGTATATTGTCCATATAAACATAGTTTCTTGGTTAAAATAAAGAAAGTTATCGATAATAATAGATTATTAGTGGAAGTAAAAGAAGAAATTGATGGAGGTGAAAAAAGATGAACGTAGTCGCAGAAGTTCCTACAATTGTAAGAGTCCAAAGGGGTAACGTCGATGTGTATTGCAGATGTGGCGAAGTATTAAGAGTGGGTGTGGAGGAGCTACTGAAAAAGAGGAAGGTTGAGATAAAATGCAAGAGAGGTCATGTGAATGTGGTGGAGTTGAAGGATGTGTTGTTTGTAAGGGTTAACGTGAGTGAGCAATAAAAATGCAGGGTAAAGAGGGGGTGAAAAAATGAAAAGCGACAGAGGCTGGAGATTAAGAGCCTGCCTTTGGCAGGCTCTTAAAAATTAAACAACCATTTCTCTTAATCTTTTTATTCTTTCTTCAACAGGTGGGTGGGTTGAAAATAGGTTTGCTAACCAAGATATTAAATCTTTTTTGTTTTTAAATGGATTGATAATAAATAAACCTGCAGTCACAGGGGAAACATTCATTTCAATGGTTTGTTTAGAAATTTTTTCTAAAGCACTTGCTAGCCCTAAAGGATTTTTTGTAATTAAAGCACCAGTAGCATCAGCTAAAAATTCTCTTTTTCTTGAAATAGCAAATTGGAATAATTGAGCAAATATTGGAGCCAATAATGCCAAAATAAAACCAATTATCACTAAAATTCCACCTCCTTTATTTTCTCTATCTGAACTTGACCATATACCCCATCTTAAAAATATATCTGCCATTATTGCCACTATACCTGCTAAAATTGTAGCAAGCATCATTATTTTAATATCTCTATTTTTTATGTGAGCAATTTCATGAGCAATTACACCTTCTAACTCTTCTCGATTAAGATTTTGTACTAAACCAGAAGTAACAGCAACTAAAGAATTTTCTGGATTTCTGCCAGTAGCAAAAGCATTCATATGAGGCGTATCTATCAAATATAATTTTGGAGTTTTAGGAAGGCCAGAAGCTATGGCTAAATTTTCTAAAATTCTATAAACTTCAGGTAGGTCATTTTTACTTACTTCTTTTGCACCTGTTAAAAATGTAATCACTTTATCACCATAATAATAGCTCCAAATATTTGTCAAAAGACCGATTACAACAGCAAGATAAAATATCCAGCTTTCACCTGTTAAATAAGCAATTAAATATCCTAAACCAAAAACAAAAGCTAAAAATATTGTCATCAATATCCAAGTTTTTATATTATTTTCATCTATGAATTTATATGGGGTAGCCATTTTTTAAAATTTAACTTTTGGTACTTCTTTTTCTTCTGTTAATTCTAATTCAAAATATTCTGCTGGTTGGAAATTAAATAATTTAGCGAAAAGATTCGTTGGAAATGATTGTAAAAATGAATTATATTCCATAACTACTGAATTATAAAACCTTCTTGAAGCCATAATTTTGTCTTCAGCATCTCTTAATTCTCTTTGAAGCTCTAAAAAGTTTTGATTTGCTTTTAAATCAGGATAGTTTTCTGCAACAGCAAATAATGTTTTAAGAGCTGCAGTAATCATATTATCAGCTTGCACTTCTTCTTTTAAGTTTTTTGCATTAAGTAAAGCTGATCTTGCTTGAGTGATATTTTCTAAAACTTCTCTTTCATGAATAGCATAACCTTTTACTGTCTCAACTAAATTTGGTATTAAATCAGCCCTTCTTTTAAGTTGAACTTCGATATCACTTTCAGCTTCTTTAACTCTTTGATAAAAACGAATTAATTGATTATAAATAACAATTGCCCAAATTATAAAAAGAACTACAACGCTTAGACCTGTTAATAGAGGTGTTAAATAATTTAAAACATAAAGAATTCCTATTATTAATAACCCTGATAAAAAAACTGCAAAAAGTGAATTAAGCATAGATTTATTTTCCTAATAACGGCCTTATTTAAATTATAACATAAAAAGGAAATTACATTATCGCATAAAAACAGGACTATACGAACATATGTTCTTATAGTCCAAATACAAACTTTTCCCGGGCTTTACAAGGACTATTCCGGACATAAAAATAAGACTGGTACGGACTGAATACGTACGGTTCGATATTATTTTATTAATTATAAAGTCCATAAAATTTGTCCGAAATGTCTGTGTACAGTCCGAACCGGTCCGTGTCTAGTCCGAAATAGTCTGGGTAATTATAATAAGTGGGGTAACTTATATTAACATTTAAATAAGATTTAGCTTATAATTAAATAAAGGTCGTTATTAATTAAAATTAATTAAATGTTCAAACATAAAGCAGAAATAGCTACATTAGCTACATTCTTATCTCTTTTATCTTTTGTCTTATTTGACGTAATAGGACAAAATTTAACATCTCCAGAACAATTTGCCAATTTAGTAGATTTTCAAGATCAAATTTTATCTTCTTTAACTGCTCAAATTAAAGGTTGGAAAACAGATTGTACTAGAGATGATGGATTAATTAGAATAGAAGGAAATAAAGTGAAAATTTATGATAAAGATGGAATAGTAAGTTTGACTGTGAGATGAGAACCAGTAAGTGGACCTAGTTGGGCAGGAAGAAAATACTTTTTCTTTAGACCTCCCTATCCTCAAAATGTAGAATTTGATCTTCCGCAATATAGAATGGGTGTTGCAGTTATATATGTAAATTCTTGTTGGGGAGTTGATAGTAATTTCTGGATAGATGAAAATAAAAATATTTTCCAAAGGTTATATCGTGAAGGTAGCAGACTAGTTCCTTATCAACCTCCTTCTCAACAATAATAAACTAAACAAATTTTAAAGAAGATTTAAAGAAAACTAAGCTAACAAATAAAAGAAATATTTGAATTAGAAGAATAAAAATTATGTAATTTCTATTGAAAGTTTTTAATTTGAAATGATATTTTTTATGAAGATCAATATATTTTTTTCCTAAATTATATTTAGAAATTTGTTTACCAAAAAACATCGTTAATAAATCTGGCGTTATACTGCCTAATGAAATAAAGCTTATTAAAATTAGATTTTTCTGGAAAAGATAGACAAAAAAGTATAGGGAAAAGACTATTCCTATTAATAATTCCAAAAGTACAACTAGTTGAATCTTTAAAGGTAACTGGTAAAAATTAAATTCTTCACCTTTTATTTTTTTGTTTAAAATATTAAGATCAATATGAGGACAAATATCTGCTAAATGATGAGTAATCAATCCTAAAACAAATCCGGAAATTGGATGGGAAGTTAAATTGCTTACTAATCCATTCGCAAAAATAATATGTGAACCTCCGAGCATAATATTGAAATTATAAAACATTATTTTTAAAATTAGAACTGGAAATGAATGAAGAAGAAAAGAAAAAACAAACACAGATTTTATCAGTTAAAGAAGGAGTATTGGCAAATATTTCATCTGGACTTGCAGATCAGTATATTTCACCTTATTTTATAGTTCTAAAAATTTCTTCTTTTGGTTTAGGATTACTTAATGCTATTCCTAATATTTTAGGTCCTATTTTTCAAATTTTGGGCAGTTATTTAATTAAATCTATTCCTAGGAAAAAAGTAATTATCATAGCTGTTTTAGGTCAGGCTTTTATTTATTTTTTTTTAGGATTACTTACAATCTTAATTTTTTATAAATTCCATATCAATGTTTATTTATTAATAATAGTTTTTTCACTCTATGTAGCTCTTGGAAGTATTGGTGGGCCTGCTTGGTTAAGTTTAATAGGAGATATAGTCGAAAAAGAAAAATTAGGAAATTTTTTTGCTTTTAGAAATAGTATGGGAGTAATAGGTGGAACATTTGCTGGTGTTTTAGCTGGTTTGCTGTTAGATTATCTTAAGATATCTATGCCTAATAATTTACTTTATGGATTTGCTATACTTTTTGCGTTAGCAAGTATTTTGCATTTTATTAGAAGTTTTTATTTTCAAAAACATTATGAACCTAAATTTGAAGTTGCTTCAGAGCATTATTTTAGTTTATTAAGTTTTATTAAAAGATTGCCTTATACTAATTTTGGTCGTTTTGTAATTTTAACAAGCTTCATTTCATTTGCTGTGAATGTTTCTGGTCCTTATTATAATTTATATATTTTTAGAGATCTAAAATTTTCTTATTTGCAATTTTTAATCTTAAGTGTAATTACTTCTTTATCATCATTCTTTACCTTTAACCTTTGGGGTAAATTAATTGATAAATTTGGCTCTGTAAGTGTTTTAAGGGCTAGTGGATTTTTAATTAGTTTAGTTCCTTTATTATGGTTCTTTACAATATATCTCGATAGATATACTAATTTTATATTTTTGATCTTTGTTCATATTATTGCTGGAATAGGCTGGGGTGGTTATGGTTTAGCAATGAATAGTTTTATTTATACTTCTGTAAGTAGGCCTAAAAGGGCTTTATGTTCTTCTTATCATAGTTTAATTTCAGGAATTTGTGTTTTATTAGGTAGTTTTTTAGGTAGCTTTTTGATTGAAACTTTTAAATTTATTTTACCATTTAATTCAATTATGTTTGCTTCTTTTATTTCAGGCTTGTTTAGATTTATTGGAACATTAATGCTTTTAATTTTTGTTAAGGAACCATTAGAAATTAAAAGATCTTTATTCGAAGCAATTAAATATAGAATGGTTAAATTAGAAAGTTTTGTTGTAAATCATTTCGGACATTTTATAAGTGAGGGTGGCTTAAGCAGGATTTTTAGTATGTATAGAAAATCTAAAAAATAAATTTTAATATTCGACCTTATTTTGACTAAACATATACTTTTCCGGAAAATTTTTTGTTTACTATTTCAAAAAGCCGGTTATTCGTACATATGTCCTTATAGTGCAATCATTTTAGAGTATAAATTTGGGACATCCGACATCCAAAAAGTGTTGAACTGAGACTATACGGACATATGTATAAATAGTACATATAATAGTTCGAAGGGTTATTAGTTGTACTATAAAAACATGTGTTCTTATAGTTCATACTCGATATAATTAAAAAGAATGTCTAAAATGCCTGTGTTTAGTCTAAATTTTTCATGTTGTACTATGCAGACATATGTTCTTATAGTGCAAAATAGTGTAAATATGTAATTGAATTATTTTTAATCTTATGTGTTAAAATTTAGTTTAAGGATGGAACTGAGAGATTTATTAGAAAGTATTAAAAATAAAAATAGAGCCTTACTTCATTATAATGTAGCTACTTATGAACAATTTAAAGCAGGAATTGAAACTATTAAAGAAACTAAAATACCTTTAATCATAGGTGTCTCTGAAGGAGAAAGAAATTATTTAGGAATAAATTATATAGAAGATTTAATAGACGAAGCAAAAAAGAAGGGAATTAATGTTTTTTTAAATGCAGATCATTGTAAAAGTATAAAATCCGCAAAGGAAGCTATTGATTATAAATTTGATAGCGTCTTATTTGACGGTAGTGAATTAGATTTCAAGCAAAATATTTTACGAACCAAAATTATCGTCAATTATAGAAATAAAATAAGTAAAAATACGTTAATTGAAGGAGAAATTGGCTATCTTATAGGTCATTCTGATATTGAAAAAATAGCGGAATTAAAAGAAGAATATTTTACAAACCCAGAATTAGCCGAAGAATTTGTAAACAAAACAAAAATTGATCTTTTAGCTATCTCAGTAGGGAATATCCATGGTATACCGAAAAAAATAAAATTCAAAGGTAAGATATATAAAAAACCAAAATTAGATTTTCAAAGAATAAAGCTAATTAAAGAAAAAGTAAAAATTCCTTTGGTTTTACATGGAGGTTCAGGATTAGGTAGAAAAGATTTTATTTTAGCAATTAAAAACGGAGTTTCTATTATCCATATAAACACAGAATTTAGAATTCTATGGAAGAAAGAACTATTAAAAAATTTAAAGCAAAAAACTAATGTGCCTTATAAAATTTTAGATAAAGTTGTAGAAAAATTAAAAAGAGAGATTATTTATTATCAAAAATTATTTTGGAAAGGTAAATAGGATATTTTTTAAAAAACCACTTGATTTAAACTAATTTTTTTGTTATAATTCAGTTAGAAACTCTTAAACAGGGGGTGAGGTATATGATAATATTGAAGGTAGTTACGATAGAAAAACTATCTGATTTTCTAGAAAGAACTAAAGATATTTCTGATGTTAGTAATATAGCTATGGAGGTCCCAGATGAAGATTATTTGAAGTATTATTTGCTTAGATTTCTATTAGAAGAAAAATTAGAGGTAGCACTCATTCTTGAGAATAAAATGCGGGATTTAATAAAAGAAGCTATAGAGCTAAAAGAGCAAAAAGTGGTAGTAGAGTTTAATGAAATTAAAATATGTGAATGTGATTTCTTTTATAAAGACTCAATGATCGAATTTAAGATTGGTTATAGAGCAGAACATTTAATTCCGTTTCTTATTTACGTTCTTATTTCTGACGATGTAAATATTGAAGGTACAAATAATCTAAGTTGGTATCTAGATTTAACTACAAAACTTTTAAAGATTATATCTAATAAGGTGGAGGTAAAAAATTTGATAAAAGATGAAAAAGGGGGATATTGGATAGTAGAAGGAGTGTTAATTTTAGAAACATAGTTAAAACTAAATAAAACCAAACAGGGCAGGGAATTAACCTGCCCTCTTCATATTAGTTTTATTATTGCGTCGTAATCTTAAAATTTATATTTATCTACATTCAAATCATGGACATATTGAAATAATTGAACTCCTTCTTCTATATTTTCTGGAATTCTACTCAACAAGACTAACCAGTTTTTATTTTCATCATCGATTAAATAGACATGCCACATTGGCGGTACCGGACTTTGACCTTCTAAGTCAATTAAACTTTCAACATAAGCTGGTTCTATAAATTCTATTTCTTCTAAATAAAATTTATTTCTTCTACTTTTGTTTATTTCATGAAGTATTTCAATTGTTTTTCCTATCATTTGTAAAGTACTCTCATAATCTGGTCCTTTTGCTTTTATAATCTTCTGGTCCTTTTCTCTTATTAATTCAAACTCGATTCTACATGTTCTATGCCAATAAATTCTTCTAAATCCCCTAAGTGTGTATCCATTTTTAGGCCATAGATACCTCATTCTTTTTCACCTCCTTTTAGGGTTCTTTTTAATTATATCAAATTTATGTTAAAATTTAAATAGCAACCTTTAACGGAGGTGAGCTTTATGTACGATTTGCTTGATAATAATGATGAGGTTAGAAATATTTATAAGATTAGAAATATTAATGATTTTATAAAGAAGTTATTTGGTATTTTTAGTAACATTGAAGAGATACAGAAAGAGGGGAAAAGCTTTGTTTTATTAGCTCTAGATGAAAAAACAGAAATTATAAAAATGGCGTGCTGGTTTGACGAAGATAAGGAAGTAGTAATTTTTAAAGCAGGATTGTGGAAATTACCTTATCAAGGTTTTGATATAGAATACTATTATAATTTGATGACAGAGATAATTATTTTGACATTTATTAAATTCGAATATTGTAAGATATCACATATAGGTGAAGACCAAGATTATTATTATTTTGCAGGAGAAGTAAAACCTATAATTACAGAGAGTTTAGGTATATTTCATTAAAAATTGTTAAAGGGCTCTTCTTTTTAGAAGAGCCCTTTTTTATTATTATTTTCTTTTAACTTCTCTTATACTTATATATTCTGTGGTTTTCGTTACTAAACCTATTTCCTTCAATTCTTCAATTTCAAATATTCCATGTTCTTCGGTTGCCCTTTTTACTTTATTTCCATCTACTTTCAAAAAATTATTTACATCTATCCTTTCTCTAAATTTCTCTATAAATCCAGCTACTGGAATTTCCCAAGTTTCTCTAGTTATTAATTTTGCTTCTATCCTAGTTCCTGTTTTAGGATCTGTAGTAATGTATTCTTGATTAGGCTGATTTCTTAATTCATCCATTATGCTTTCTTTCATTTCTTCATATTTTGCTTTTAATTCTTCTATTTTTCTTAATAATCTATACATACGTACTAATGCAGAATCTAATTTCTTTGCCATACTACTTCACCTCCTTTTATGGTTCCATTTTTATTTTATCATGTTATAATTAAATCAGCAAATCTACAAAGGAGGTGGGAAGGTTGTACAAGGAGCATCATCTTGTTGTTGATATCCATAGAGTAGACTTAAAGCATATTATAGATAGTCTTAGAGGAAAATTTAGAATATTATTAGAAAAAGATAGTTTTTATTATATTTTAGTTATCTTTGATTATAATCTTAGGGTTCCGATCTTGAAAGTAGATTGTTGGCAAATAAAGAATCAATTAATGATTCTAATGCAAATAAAAGATTTTATTTTTATGAATAATCAGAATTCAGAGTTAGTAAAATTAGTGATTAAAGACATTATTAATAAATTGTTTGATTATAAGTTAATTGATACAATAAAAGATGAAGAGTTATGGCAAACTGAAAATGAAATTTATTTTGCAACCTTCACCCAGCTAGTAGATACAGAAGATTTTATTAGAGAATTAGAAGAATATGTTGGGGGCGATAATAAATAAAATTAAAAAAACATAAAGAGCCCCTCAAAAATGAGGGGCTTTTTTAAATTATTTTATGATGAAAATAATAACCTTGATCTTACCAATTTGCAATCTATTTTCTTTGTAAATAAGCTCTAATTGAGCGCATAAATCATACAAATAGTAACGAAATTTTTCTAAATCTTGATCAGTTATTCTAATATCTAAAGTTTGATAAATATCACATCTAACCGGGTAATTAAAATTTAAAATTACAACTTTATTGGACCGGTTTTCGATTTTTACTAACATAGCCTTTCCACCTTCCTTGTTATAGAGTACTTTAAATTATAAACTTTTTGGTGGGTAAATTAAAACTTTAAAAAAATATCTAAAAACTATACTCTTTTATGGTTCGTAAAAGATATATTTTACGAACCATTTAAAAATCAAAAACAAAACAATGCTTTATTTTCTAAGCTTATGCCCTAAAATATGTCTGCTTTAAAAATTAAAAAAGGTTTTTACGAGCTTTCAGTTGAGAAGCGGCTTCCTAAATTTATAAAAAGTTTTTTGAGATTTTTTATTTTTAGCTAAAATATTTTTGGAAAATATTTCACTAAGCAAAAAATTTTGCATTCATTAATTAAAAACTTCTAATTCTTTATTTTTGTATGCAATCTCTTCTAGGGTACTTAATTCTGAACTAATTTGTTTTTCTATCTTTAAAATTTCATCTAAATTTGCTTTTGTTTCTGGATGTCTAGGAATAAATAAAGAACAGCAATCTTCACCTGGCAATTCAGAAATTTTTTTAGTGCCTATTTTTTCAGCTAAATTTATAATTTCTTGCTTATTGAAACCTATTAATGGCCTTAAAACCAAAAGATCTGTAGCGTTTTCTATAACTTTTATATTATCAACGGTTTGTGAAGCAACTTGTCCTAAATTTTCACCAGTAATTAAAGCTTTAATTTTTAATTCTTTAGCTAATTTTGTAGCTAATCTAAACATCGTTCTTCTATAAAAAATTACTAAATATTTTGCTGGTACTTTTTGTAAATAAAATTTTTGAATTTCTAAAATATTAATAAGATACAGAATAGACCCTAAATTATATTCATTTAAAATTTTTATCAATTTCTTGATTTTTTCTATATTTTCCATTGAAGTTTGAGGGTAAGAATGAAAATGTAAAAAAGTTAATTTTAATCCTCTTTTCATCATTAAAAAACTAGCTACAGGAGAATCAAAACCAGTTGAAATAAGAACTAATCCCTTACCACTTGAACCAACAGGCAAACCACCAAATCCTTCATAGCTTTCTCCTAAATAAAAATTTTTATCTCGATATTCTAAAATTAATTCCCTGCCCTCTTTTTTAATTTTCTCTTTTAATGCAATGGAAAGTTTTTCATAAATTTCCTTAGAAGTCAATGGGAATGTTTTATCTGCTCTTTTAACTTTTAATTTAAACTCATAAGGAAAATTTTTTAAATATTCTTCGACTTTTGTAAGATCAGAAAAAATCTCAACTTTAATAATTTTTGCAATGCCTAAAATTTTCTTTAAATCCTCTAAAGCATCAGTTTTTGTTTTTACTAAAAACCCTCCACCTAAGTTTTTTAAATAAACCAAATTTTCCTTTAGTTTTTTAGAAATATTCTCTTTTAAAATAGACTCAAAAAATGATCGAATTTTACCTTTAATAGCAATTTCACTTGATTTAAGTAAATAATTAAACATTATTAAATAATTATAAAAAAGGGCAGGTTAATTCCCTGCCCTTTTTAATTGTTATTTTATAATTCTTCTTGTATTAACTTTATAAAGTTTCTTAAAATTTTTTTATCTTCTTCATACATATTTCTAGCATAATCTATTAAAGTTAGTATTTCTAGAAAAGACAGATTTTTTAAGCAATCGACTAAGAATTTAATTGGGTTTTCTTTTTGTATATCCACATCAATACTCATACTTTCTCTTTTTCTCACTCTGAATAGTCTATTATGAATTTTTATTATTTCAAAAGTTGTATTAGCTAAACTTTTTATCTCTGACCATACATATAAATAAGGATAATTTTCAATGCCTGCAATGTCTTCAAATCTTCTTTTAACTTTAATAATAAAGTCGTGTATTTCTTCACCTTCTTCTTTTATCAATTCTTCTATGATCATTTCTATTAATTCTCTTCTTTCTTGTTTAGAAATAGCAAATTTTCTCCGTTTTCTTTTTTTCTCCTCTTCGGTTTTATATTCTATAGTTGTTTCTGCAACATTTTCTTCTATTACTTTTTCTTCCTCTGCTTCAATAAATCCTTCTGCGATCAAATATTGTTTTATTTTTTCTATTTCTTCTTCTGTCAATCTCCGATTAGGTCTCACGAAATATTTTCCTTCTCCTTTAACATAGAAAAACATACCTTGTTCACCGTTTCTATCTAAACATTTAAAAGCATTTACTTTTATTTTTCTTGCATATTCTGAGGGGCATCTAATATATAGTTCTACTCCTAGGTAATTCTCTAGATTTGTAAATAATCTTTCTGCTTTTTCTCCAATTGTGCCATGTTTGCTTATTCTCATCTTCCCACCTCCTTGAAGGGTGCATATATTAATTATATATTAAAAAATGTGATAAAATTTTAAAATAGCCCCTGTAGTTCAATGGAAGAACGTAGCCTTGCGGAGGCTAAGATCCAGGTTCGAATCCTGGCAGGGGCGCTAGAGAACTCTAAAAGGAGGTGGAGATTATGGTATTTGAAGAAGCGGGAATTTGGAAGTTTTATCTTGTTTTTTTAGATATTATACATTCTCAAAATCATATAGTTATAGTATATGATAAAAGATCGAAAGAAGAATATACATTAGAACTCAAAAAAATTCCTGAAAATCAAAGAAAAGATATTTATACTTTTGATGAGATTTTAATAATATTTAGAAACATTCTTTTAAAGTATCCTAAAGAAAAGATAGAAATTGTAGAAGTAGAAAGTCTATTAAAAGAAGAATGGCAGAATTTTCTTATAAAAAACAGTGTTAGCATATTTCCTTGTAGGTTTATAAGAATATTTTATAGAAAGAAGAAGCCTGTATTATTTTTAGAAGGATTAGAAAGGGAACAAAATTTTGTTAATGTATACTATGAAATGATATTGGATATATCAAGTCTCTCGCGTTTTATAGATATATTTCTTAGAATACTCAATTAAATTTAAAATGGGAGCGGATGAATTTCCCGCTCCCTTCTATTTTAAAAAAAATTTTTACAACGTATAAGCTTCACCTCCTTGAAGTTTTCATATTTTAATTATAAAAGATCATAAAAAATGCCAATATTATTTAGATAAAGGATTTTTTATTCCTCTTGTTTCAAAGTGTAAATGACAACCAGTAGCTTTTCCGGTAGCTCCCACTAAACCTATTATTAATTATAAAAGATCATAAAAAATGCCAATATTATTTAGATAAAGGATTTTTTATTCCTCTTGTTTCAAAGTGTAAATGACAACCAGTAGCTTTTCCGGTAGCTCCCACTAAACCTATTAATGTTCCTTTTTCTATATAATCTCCAACTTCTACATATCTTTGTGAAAGATGTCCGTATAAAGTTTCGAAATTATCATGCTTAATTACTATATAATTTCCATATCCGCCATTCCAGCCATCAGAAGATTCAATAACAACACCAGAATTTGCAGCGTAAACTGGTGTTCCACATTCTGCACTTATATCTACTCCATTATTGGAATGAATTCTTTTTTGATTTAAGCCACTTACAGGCACTAAAATATTTCCTATTTCTGATAATGCACTTACAAATTCAGGGATAATCTTTTGAATTTTTGAAGGAATCTTAGCAGATACTTTTATATTAGTAGATGGAATTAAAATTTCTTTGCCTGCAATTAATTTATCTTTGCTTTTTAAGTTATTAATTTCTAACAGTTCTGAAATATTAACCTTAAATTTTTTAGCAATTTTTTCTAAAGTATCACCCTTTTTAACAACATATTTAAATACAGGTTTTTTAGTCAACACAACTTTTTTAACTACTTCTTCTAATTCTTTCTTTTCTGGTTGGTTTTTATAAACTAAAACAATTTTGTTTAAAATAATATTTTCTTCAGAATCAGCTAATATGTTATTTTTTGTTCTTGATGAAATAAGTGAATTGTTAAAATTAAAAATTTCTTCATCCTTCAAATTGCTTGAAGAGGTGAATGTTGTAAAATAATTAAAATTTAAAAATTTACCAGCTAAACTGGTTATTAGAAAAATAATTAATATAGAAATTAAAATCTCTGATTTACTAATTTTTATTTATTTATTTTAATGATGACCTTTATATTTATAATTATAACAAGAAATTTAAAATGAAAATCAAGAAATATCTAGGACAGCATTTTTTAAAAAATAAAAAAATTCTCAAATTTTTAGCAAATAATTTAGAAGATATCCACAATAATGTAGTTGTAGAAATTGGTGGTGGTCACGGAGAACTTACTAAATATTTAATAAATGCAAAAAAATTAATTGTATATGAAATTGATAAAGAATTATATGAGATTTTAAAAGAAAAATTTCCGATGGCAGAAATTATCAATCAAGACTTTTTAAAAGCGAATCTTTCAAAATTCAAAAACAACTATTATCTTATAGGAAATATTCCTTATTATCTAACAGGGGAAATTTTAAGAAAAATATTCTCTGTTAGTGAACATCCTAAATTAGCTATTTTTACATTACAAAAAGAATATGGTGAAAAGTTATTAGGCAAAAATGGAGAAAATTTTTTAAGTGTCTGGGCTAAAATTTGGTGTCAAATTCAAAAATTAATGATTATAAAAAAAGACCAATTTTATCCTCCACCAAAAGTTGATTCAATGGCATTAAAATTTATATTTTTTAAAAAACCTCTTATCAAAAATTTATCAATCTTTGAAAAATTTCTTAAAATTTTATTTTCGAAACCTAAGCGAACTATTTTAAACAACTTAAAAAATTTTTATAATTTAGAGAATATAAATAAAGATTTACTTTATAAAAGGCCGCATCAACTTTCTTTTGATGAAATATTAACACTTTTTAAAAATTTATATATAAATGAAAAAAGTGATCAAAAAAACAGGTATATTTGAAGATTTTGATGAAAATAAGTTAATTCAAAGTTTAATAAATGTTGGGACAGATGAAGCAACAGCGAGAAAAATATGCAAGACTGTTTATGACAAAACTCCTAATTTGATTAGAGCAGATGATCTTTGGAAAATTACTTTAAAGGAATTAAAAAAATATCATTTAGGTTTTGCTACTAAATATAATTTAAAAAAGGCAATTTATAATTTAGGTCCTTCTGGTTTCCCCTTTGAAAGATATTTTGCTAAACTTCTTGCTGAGTATGGGTATGAAACAATCATTGATGAGTGGATAGAAGGAAAATGTTTAAACTATGAAATTGATATTGTAGCTGTAAAAGACGAAGAAAGGTATATAATAGAATGCAAATTTCATAATCAAGCTGGGGTTAAATCAGATTTAAAAACTGTTTTGTATGTTTTTGGAAGATGGCTTGATATTAAAGAAAAATTCCCATATTTGAAAAATTGGCTAGCAACAAATACTAAAATTACCGATGAAGGAATTAAATTTGCTGAATGTAGAAATATAAAAATAACCGCTTGGAAATATCCTCCTTCTGAATCTTTAGAAAAATTAATTGAGCAAAAAGGAATTTATCCTGTTACAATTCTTTTATCAGGAAATAAATTTATTTATACCAATCTAATTCAAAACAATTTCGTTATCATTCAAGATTTATTTAGATATAAACCAGAAGAGATTTCAAAAATGACAGGTATAGAATTAAATAAAATAAGAAAATTAATAGATGAGGCTAAAAATTTAAGTCAAATATCGCCGAGCCCCTAATTCTGCATCAATTTGTCTTAGTGTTTCTATAGCTACAGAAACCAATATTAAAATTGAAGTTCCTCCAATACCAGCAAAAGGAAGTTTGGTAATGCTTTCAACAATATAAGGCAAAATTGCTATAAAACCCAAGAAAATTCCTCCAAATAAAGTTATCCTGTTTACTGTTTTTGACAAAAACTCAGCAGTTTCTTTGCCAGGTCTTATGCCTGGTATAAAAGCACCTGATTTTTGCAAATTTGTAGCAAGTTCATTAGGTTCAAATGTAATAGCCGTATAAAAATAGGTAAATCCAAAAACTAAAACAAAATACAAAAATCCAAAAAAGATATGATTTTGATAAAAACTATTAATATCTTGAGCGAGATTTTTAAATAATTCTATACCTGAAGCAGATAAGATTTGTAAAAATGTAGCTGGGAATAGTAATATAGAAATCGCAAAAATGATAGGAATTACTCCTGCTTGATTGATTTTAATAGGTAAATAAGTACTAACACCACCATATAATTTTGTTCCTCTAACTCTTTTAGAGAAATTTAAAGGAATTCTTCTTTCTGCCTCATTAATAAAAACAATACATGCAACTATCAAAATCGCTATTATAATTAAAAATATATAAGAATTTAATTTATCTATTGAAAAATTAATTATAGCTTGTTGAAATACAACAGGCCCTCTGGCAACTATACCAGAAAATATCAAAAATGAAATTCCATTAGCTAACTTTTGTTCTGTAATTAGTTCTCCAATCCACATCAAAAACATTGTTCCGCAAGTTATTATAATTACATCACGGATAACTTCAAAATAAGAATAGAAAAACAAAATTCCTTGAGCTTCTAAAAATTTTAAAAATCCAAAAGCTTGTAGGATGCATAAAGGAACAGTTAAAATTCTAGCATATTGGTTAAATTTTGCTCTCCCAATTTCTCCTTCTTCGTAGTACATTTCTTTAAGACGCGGATAGACTAAAGTTAAAAGTTGCATAATAATAACAGCAGTGATATATGGTCCTAAACCTAAAAGAGCTATAGAAAAATTTTCTAAAGTATTTCCCGTAAAAATATTCAAAAGTCCTAAATATTGATTAGCTTGCAATAAATTTTTTATTCTTGCAATATCAACTCCAGGCAGAGGAATATTTGCTGTTAGCCTAAAAATTCCTAATAAAATTAAAATAATAAAAACTCTTTTTCTTAAATCTTTTGATCTTAAAAGATTAATTATTTTTGTAAAAAAATCTTTCATTGAATTACACTACCGCTTTTTAATATTTCTTCTTTGGCTTTATTGCTAAACAAAAGTTCAGAAGAAAAAATTAATTTTTTATCTAATTTACCTCTAGCTAAAATTTTAATTTTTGGATTTTTATCGCTTTTTCTTATTTTTAAAACTTTCTTCTGAACTAAAGTTTCTTTGTTAACAATTTCATTTTCATTAAATTTCTCGTTGATATCTTCGAGATTTACAACGTATGGCTTTTCTTTTAATGGTTTGAATTTAATACCTCTTAATTTGGGTAATTTTAAAATGATATCCCTTTCTGCAGGCCTTATTTTTCTCCCTGCTCTTGCTTTTTGTCCTTTTATCCCTCTTCCGCTATAATTCCCTTTCTTGCCACCTCTTCCTATTCTTTTTTTCTTTTTTAATCTAAACCTTATCTGATTGATTAACATTTTCTTGAATTTTAATATATTTGTTTAATTTTTTTAAGGCCTCTATAGCACTTAAAGCATTTGTTAATGGATTCTTAGTGACACCAATAATTTTAGAGATAGCATTTTCTACTCCAGCAAGTTCCAATACTATTCTAACTGTTCCTCCTGCTACTAATCCCTTACCTTCTTTAGCAGGTTTAATCAAAACCTTTGCTGCGCTTACTTTACCTTCTACGGTATATGGAATTGTTTTATTAATAATAGGAACGTCAATAGAGTTTTTTATTGCAGAATTTAAAGCTTTATTAACTGCTTGGGAAACATCATCCCCTTTTTCAACCCCTATTCCTACTTTACCATTCTTATTCCCAGCTATAACCACTGCTCTTATTTTAAATCTTTTACCTCCTCGGGTAACTCTAGTTACTCGTTTAATTTCTACAACTCTATATTCCCAACCTGTTTTTCTATCAAACATTTTAAAATTCTAATCCTTTAGCTCTTGCTGCTTCTGCTAATGCTTTAATCCGACCTGTATATTTAAAACCTCCTCTGTCAAAAACAACTTTTTTAATTCCCTTCTCCAATGCTCTTTCTGCAATTAATTCTCCAACTTTTTTAGCTTTGTCTATACCAGACATTTTTTCATTTCTAAATTCCAAAGATGAGGCACTTACTAAAGTGTGACCTTTATCATCATCAATAACTTGAGCATATACATGAATATTTGAAACATATACTGCTAATCTAGGTCTTTCAGCAGTTCCTTTTATTTTTGCTCTAATTCGTTTATGCCTTCTTAACCTTCTTAATTTTTTGTTTAATTTCACTTTCATTATTTACCTAAAGATTTTTTAATAGGCTTTGGCTTAACAAGCTCATCTACGTATCTAAAACCTTTTAATTTATAAGCATCTCTTGGTTTTAAGCTTCTTATTTTAGCAGCAAATTGCCCCACCTTTTCCTTATCAGTACCTTTAACAGAAACAATGTATTGTCCTTTTGCTTGCTTTATCTCTACTTGAATATCATCTGGAATTTCAATTTTAACTGGATGTGAAAACCCTAATTTACAAACTAATTCTTTTCCTCTTGCTTCTATTGAATAACCTAAACCTTCCAAAATTAAATCTACTTGAAAACCTTGTGATACACCTATTATTTTATTATTCAATAAAGCTCTATAAGTACCCCATAAAGCCTTAGTTCGTCTATCATCTTTATCTTCGATAGGTTCTATTTTTAAAAAATTATCTTCCTTATAAACTCTAAAATTTTGGGGAATTTCAAAAATTTCTTCTTTTAATGGACCCTTAATTTTAATTACCCTCTCGCTAATTTCTACATTAACATTCTCAGGTATTGGAATTGGTTTTTTACCTACTTTTGACATAATTACCTAACTTCACAAATTATTTCGCCACCTAATTTTCTTTTTTTAGCTTCTGAATCTAACATTATACCGCGTGAAGTGGATATTATTCTAAAACCATATCCTTCTCTGACAGGTTTTAAATCTTTGTAACCACAATAAACCCTTCTGCCCGGTTTAGAAACTCTAATCAGATCTTCATAAGGGGGTTCATTATTTATGTAATTCAAATTTACTATTATAAATTTTTTGACTCCTTCTTCTTTTATCTTCATATTGCTTACTATATTCTTCTCTTTAAATATTTTCAAAATAGCAATCTTCATTTTTGAATAAGGAACAACAATTCTTTTCTTTCGCACATTCCACGCATTTTTAATTCTTGCTAATAAATCTGCAATAGGATCTGTCATAACCATTTTTTACCAAGAAGCTTTTTTAATCCCAGGAATTTCGCCCTTATGAGCTAGTTCTCTGAAACAAATTCTGCACAAACCAAAAAACCTCATATATCCTCTACATCTTCCACATTTAAAACAAACATTTACTTGTCTTGTTTTATATTTTGCTTTCTTCTTCCACCTTTCTATTTGAGCTTTGCTAGGCATTTTTAAATTTTAAAAGGAAAACCTAATTTCCGCCATAAATGAATATTTTCTTCCTTTTTCTTAGAACTTCCTACTAACGTTATTTGTATACCAAAATTATAACGTATTTTATCTGATATAGCCTCAGGGAACATATTAATTTCTCTAAAACCTAGATTAATATTTCCTTTATTATCGATAAGATTTTTCGTAATTCCTTTAAATTCACGAGACCTGGGCAAAACATAGCTTACTAATCTTTCTATAAAATCTAGTAATTTCTTCCCTCTTAAAGTTACTAAAACTGCTACAGGCATATTTTTCCTCAGTTTAAAACCAGCAACAGATTTTTTAGCTTTGATAACCTTAGGTTTCTGCCCAGTAACCATTGATAAAACATATGTAGCATCTTCAACTATTTTATCTCTATTTTCTGGCTGTGAAGTTACTAATTTCCCTATGCCAATATTCACAATTCCGACAACAGGTCTAGGAACAGCTAATTTATTTTTCTTACCTAATTCTTCCATAAGCTCTTTTATTATTGTTTTGTTAAAATCTTCTCTAAGCATTTTAATCAATCAAACTTTTGCACTTTTTACAATAACGTTTTTTAATATCATCGACAAATTTATAACCTACTTTGGTGGGTTTTTTACAGGAAGGACAAATTAATTTTACTTTACTAACATATAAAGGAGCTGGTATTTCAACAATTTCTCCTTTTTCTCCCACTCTTTTTGGCTTTATATGTTTTTTGACTAAATTTAAACCCTTCACAATAATTCTATTTTCTTTGGGAATTGCTTTAATTACTTCACCTACCTTTCCCCTATCTTTACCTTTAATTATTAAAACTGTGTCACCTTTTTTAATTTTCATTTTTTATACTAATTCTTCTGCTAAATTTGCAATTTTTTCAAAGCCTTTTTCTTTAATTTCTCGAGGTATAGGACCTAAAATTCTATTTCCCAAAGGTTCATTTTCTCCTTTTAAAAGAACTACGGCATTTTCTTCAAATCTAATCCATGTACCGTCTTTTCTTAGATAGGGCTTTTTCTGTCTTACAACCACTCCTCTAACTACTTGACCTTTTTCAACTAATTTATTTGGTTCAGCTTCTTTTACGCTACAAACAACTATATCTCCAATTTCTGCATAATTCCTATTCCCTACCCCTATAAATCCTATACACATCAATTTCAAAGCTCCGGAGTTATCTGCTGCTTTTAAAATTGTTCTTGGCTGGATCATTCTTCTTCTTTTCTTTTAAGGATTTTAACTAATCTCCACCTTTTTAATTTTGATATTGGCCTAGTTTCTTCAATTAAAACTTCATCTCCTTCTTTAGCTTCTTCTCTTTCATCATGTACATAATATTTTGTTCTATGCTTAATGTATTTTTTATATAATGGATGCATCTTCAAAGTTTCAGAAACTACAACAATTGTCTTTTGCATCTTGTCTGAAATTACTTTTCCTATTACTCTACGCCTTGGCATTTTCTTTTCTTTTTTCATTAATAACGGTTAATATTCTTGCAATATTTTTTCTTGTCATTTTAATAAGATGTGTCTGTTTTAATTTACCTAAATTTTTTTCAAGCTTTAAATTAAACAATTTTTTCCTTTCTTCTTCCAATAATTTGAATAGCTCGCTTAATGATTTTGTTCTTAATTCTTTAGCTTTCATTTTTCTCTACTATCTTTGTCTTAATAGGCAACTTATAACTTGCAGATTTTAATGCTAATATCGCTAAATCTCTATCTTTGCTTTCTACTTCGAATAAAATTGTTCCTGGTCTTACTAAAGCAGCATAATGATCGATGTCGCCTTTACCGCCACCCATTCTTACGCCCTCAGGTTTTTTTGTTCGTGTAATATGGGGAAAAATTCTTAACCACATTCTTCCTTTTTTGCCTAAAATTCTTTTAATTTCTTTTATGCAAGCATCAATTTGTTTATCTTTAATATAAGAAGTTTCTAAGCTTTTTAACCCTGCATTACCAAACACCAAATCTACCCCTTTAGTAATTATACTTCTATTTAATGATTTACCTTTTCTCCATTTTCTATGTTTTAATTTTTTGGGTTGTAACATTTTTTACTTTTCTGAAACAATCGGACCTTCTTTAATTTCTTCTGAATCTCCTTTATAAAGCCAAATTTTTATTCCTATTATCCCATATTTTGTCAAAGCTTCTTCAAATGCATAATCAATTTTAGCTTTTAAACGTGATAAAGGCATTCTTCCCCAAGTAATCATTTCAGATCTATGAATATTTGCACCCCCTAATCTTCCAGAAACTCTTATTTTAACACCTAATATTTCTTTATTCTGCTTTGCTCTTTCAATTATTTTTTTCATTACTGCTCTTACAGATTTATTTTTTTCTATATCAATAGCAGCTAATTGAGCTAAATAAGAAGCATAAGCAGTTGGTCTTTTAACTTCTTCAATAATAAATTCTGTTGCTGGTTTAGGTAATTTGTTTTTTTCAAAAAGTTCTGATAATTTTTTATCAACTTTTTCTTGTAATTTTTTCAATCTTTGCCCTTCCCTACCTATCAAAACTCCAGGCCTTGCTGTTTTTATTATTACTTTACAATGCTCAGGATCTTTTCTTTCTATAATTACATCAATAATTCCAGTTTTCCTAAACATTTCATTTATTGTTTTTCTTATTATATAATCTGCCTCTAAATAAACTTTATAATTGCGAGTAAAAAACCAACGAGATCTCCAATATTCGTTAATCCCCAATCTTAATGCATATGGAGATACTTTATGTCCCATTATTTTTTATCTAAAATTAATTCGACATGAGAAGATCTTCTAACAATTTGCCCAACATGTCCTCTTGACATAGGAATATATCTTTTAAGTTTCGGTCCTTCATTTACAATAATATTTTTAATAAAGAGCTCTTCTTTTTTTAACTGATGTTGTTTTTCCGCAACATCAATCGCGTGTTTTAATAATTTTAATAATGCCTTAGCAGCTCTTCTTGGAGAAAACAATAATTGTTTTTCTGCCTCAACCACATTCATTTTCTTAATTAACTTGGCTACCATTCTTACTTTTCTTGGGGCTATATTTAATTTTCTTAAAAAAACTCTAACAACCATTTTTAAACACTTTGCTGTTGCTTAGCTAATTTTTGTTCTAATTCTCTTTGTAATTTACCACCGTGTTTTATGAATTTCCTTGTAGGAGCAAATTCTCCTAATCTATGACCAACCATATCTTCATTCACTTTTACTCTAATAAATTGTTTACCATTGTGAACTTCAAACACCATCCCCACCATTTCAGGCAAAATCATTGAATCCCTTGACCAAGTTCTAATAGGATATTTATCTCTTTCTTCTAAAGGTAATTCTAACAATTTTCTAACTTTCTTCATCAATTTAGGATGTACATAAGGACCTTTTTTGCTACTTCTGCCCATTATTTTCTTCTTTGAAGAATTAATTTGGAATAAGGATTCCTTCGTCTTCTTGTTTTTCGACCGCCAGTAACTTTACCCCATTTAGTTTTAGGTCTTCTTGTACCCCTTGGAGATTTTCCTTCTCCTCCTCCATATGGATGATCTCTTGCATTCATAGCACTTCCTCTTACGTTAGGTCTAAATCCTTTCCATATTTTCCTTCCTGCTTTTCCTAATCTTATATTTTTATGATCAACATTTGAAACTCGTCCTATAGTAGCATAACATTCTTTAGAGACTTTTCTAACTTCACCAGATGGCATTTTAATAATAGCATATTTTTCATCAGTACCCATCATTACTCCGCTAGAACCTGCAGCTCTAATAAGTTTTCCTCCTCCGTGAGGTACTAATTCAACTTCGTAAATTTCAGTTCCAGGTAAAATATTTTTTAAAGGAAGTCTATTACCTATCTTTAAAGGAGCAGATTCAGAACAAATAATTTCATCACCAACTTTTATTCCTTCTGGAGCTAAGTGGTATCTTCTTTCACCATCTTTATAACAAACAAGCATTATAAAAGCAGTTCTATTAGGATCATATTCTATAGTTTCAACTATTCCAGGAATATCTTTTTTATCCAATCTTGAAAAATCTATTAATCTATATAGTCTTCTATGTTCAGGATTTTTTCTAAATCTCGTAGTAATTCTTCCATAAGCATTTCTAGCTGTTCTTTTTTTCAAAGCCACTAAAAGAGGTTTATAAGGTTCATCAGTTGTTAAGACTTTCTTATAATCAACCAAGATTGTCACTCTTTTACCCGGTCCTCTTGATTTTATTACTTTTAATGGCATTTTAAAAAAATAATTAAATTAATCCAATCGAAATTAATAAATTTGAAATTATAGCTTTTAAATTATTATAACATATTTATTTTTAAAATTTGCAATATTAAGAAGCGGGCACACGACCCGCTTCTTGTTTATTTTATTCCTCTTATTCATCTAATGATAAGCTTTTATTTATTTTATTACAATGAGGGCAAATAACATTTTCTATCCATTCTAAAGTTTCAATTTTCTCATTTTTATAACATTTGTTTACATCGAAAATAATTATTTTTTTATATCTTAGAATTTCTTTCTTGCAGTAATTGCAATATAATGTCTTTTATATATAAATTTTATCCCCTAAACGAACTTTTTTGTTTCTACCAAGTAAATCACCCCCTTCAGAGATCCATTTTTATTTTACCAAAAATTTATCTTACAAACAACCTTTCTATATGCTTTATCAACATAGCACAATAGCCATATTCATTATCATACCAAGAAAAAACTTTTACTAAATCTCCATCCACTACTTTTGTTAAGGTAAGATCTATAATTGCTCCATAAGGTTGACCTATAATATCACTAGAAACAATTTGATCTTCAACTACTTTTATAATTCCTTGCCATTCAGGTTTTTGAGCTTCTTCTTTAAAAATGTTATTCACTTCTTCAACAGAAGTAGGTCTTTCAGTAACCATAGTAATATCACTTAATGAACCGCAAATCACAGGAACTCTTATAGAAATTCCATCAAATTTTCCTTTCATTTCTGGAATTACACGTACTGTAGCTTCTGCTGCTCCAGTTGTTGAAGGAACAATATTGAATGCTCCTGCTCTCCCTCTTCTAAAATCTTTTCCTTTACTTATTGAATCTACCAAGGACTGAGTATTAGTATAAGCGTGAATGGTAGTAAGAATAGCTTTTTTAACTCCAATTCTTTTCATCATAATATAAATTACTGGGTTGACTGAATTAGTTGTACAAGAAGCATTAGAAGTTATTAATCCTTGTTCTCCTAAATTGAAAATCTTATCCAAATCTCTTTCTAAATTAGGAGTAAAAGTATAAGTAATTTCATCTTTAGCAGGTGCAGTAATAACAACTCTTTTTGCTCCTGCAATAAGATGCGCTCTTGCTTTTTCAAATTCTGTAAAAAATCCAGTGGCTTCAACAACTAAATCTATGTCTAAATCTTTCCAAGGTAATTTGGAGGGATCAGCTTCTTTAAAAACTAATACTTCCCTGCCCTCTACTATTAATTTGTTATCCTTAACTTCCACATTTTTATCATATTGTCCATAAACAGAATCGTATTTTAACAAGTATGCTAAATTTTCTATATCAGAAAGATCATTTATAGCGACGATATCAAAGTTTTCTTTATTAAAAGCTAATCTAAAAAATATTCTACCTATTCTACCAAATCCATTTATAGCTATTCTCATTTTTAAAAATTTATTTTTAATTGCGACCTTTTATTGAAATTATTATAAAATAGTATAGTTATAATGTTATAAATGTTATAATATAATTAAGCAAACTAAAGGGGGTGAAAAGTATGATATTAAGCGCTATTAAAGATCTAAATATAAGATGTCAAGCTTCAGAATGCTTAGGATGGATAAAGGTAGATTTAAGCAAAATAGAAAAAGCAGAAATAGTGAATTGTGATTATGGGCATAGACATTTAATAAAAATATTAAATAAAAGAATTTGTAATAATACAGAAAGATACGAGATAGAAATAGATCCAATAGACAATCCAGGTTCATATCTTTAGTTTTAAAAAAATAAATTACAGGGGAGGTCTTTACCTCCCCTTAAACATTTTTTCACAGTATCCGTGCATATGTTTTTATAACACATTTTTATTTTCTCCTTTGTACTATCAGGACATATATCCTTATGGTGCACTTCTTATTTATATCATGTACTATTCGTATATATGTTCGTATAGTACATACAGACTTTTCCTCACTTTATGCGAACAAGTTCGGTTAAGTTTTAATTAATATAAAAGTGATTATTTAAGTTAAGTTTTAATTAATATAAAAGTGATTATTTAAAGTAATGTTTTAACTTTCTCTTTTTCAGTTTCAGTCAATTTAATTTCCTTTTTAATAAGTTCTTTAAAATTAAAAGCAAATTTATTGAATGCTCTATATGCCTGTTCTAAATTACTCGAACTATTCATAAGTTGATTTTTAGCTCTTTCTAATAAAGTTGTAATCTCTAAAATATCTTTTTCAAGTTGTGTAATATTATTTATAATCTCATTCAAATTTCTTGCAAATTCTTGCTTTCTTAAAATTAATCCTAACTGGGTGCATAAAATTTCAAAAGTTTTTGGTGAAGTTATAATTACATATTTTTCTCTTGCAAAATCCCAAACTTCGTTATAATCTTTGTTGCTTAAAATCTCATAAAATAATCCTTCTCCAGGAATATACATGATAGCATATTCAACAGATGTTTTAAGGGGAACAATATATTTTTCATGAATAGTTTTTATATGGTTAATTAATGCTCGAATTAATTCTTTTTTAAGTTTTTCTTTTTCACTTTCATTTTCTACGTTCAAAATTTTTACATAACTACTATAAGGAAATTTAGAGTCAATAGGAATAATAGTGTCATTTATTTTTAGAACAAAATCAACTATATTTAATCCTATTCTAAATTGTCTTTCATAAACGCTGTTAGGTAATTCTTTAAGTATTTCTTCTAGGGTTTTTTCTCCAAAAGCTCCTCTAGTTTTTGTTCCAGCTAAGATCTCTTTGAGATTTCTAAGATCTCCTGAATAATTTTCTAAAACCCGTGCTACTTCTTCTATTTTAGCAGTTCTTTCAACGGATTTTTCTAATTTATCCTGAATTTCTTTTTGAGTAGTTTCTAATCTTGTTTCTAATTCTTTTCTTAGCTCTTGAAAAAGCACTGATAATTTTTCTAATGCTGAAATTCCTTCTTGCGCTTCTTTAACTTCCTTTTCTTTAAATCTAATTTCTAATTCTTTTTTAATTAAAAAATACACAAACAATATAGCTAAAATTCCTCCTAGGCTTAAAAAGAAATTTAATATAATAATACCGTTCATTTTTAATAAATAATTTTAAAACATTTTAAGTTTATTTTTATCTCATAAAGCTCTGTTAAAATTAAGTAAATGAGAAATAATTTACAGTATCCAGATTTGCCAACTTTTAAAGAAAGAGCAGAAAAGGAAAAACAGCCGAATTGGGAAGTTGTAACTGGTTATACTATTATTGAAGATCCGAAAACTAGTCAAAAATCTATTGTTTTTCATACTGAAACATTAACATTAAAGGAAGTTTTAGAAATTTTAGAAAATGGAGAATTAGAATATATAGGAAGAATAGAAGAGGCTTTGCCTGACATAGCTGGGCATCAAAATTTGGTTTCTTTCTATTTAGTTGTTATTAAAAAGAAAGGCAAAAAAGTTTATGCAGTATTTAAGCCATTTTTAGGAGAAGGATGGGGAGAAGTTTATGAATATATTTCAAAAATTACTCGAGAAGAAGGTCTTTTACAAAGCATAGAAAAGAAGATTCAACCAGGCAAAGTAGGACTTTTTGAGAACATCGCATATTATCCAAGAGAAATATTTGCCTTTTTATTGAGTGAATTTTTGAATTGGAATTTGGTACCTCCTACTGTTTTGCGAGTTATAAGAGCTGAATATCCGGTTTATAGTCCTGATTATAAAAAAATGGAAGAGGTTAGATTTAAGGAAACTGAAAGCCTTGGAGCTTTACAATTATTCTTAGATTACGCAACAGGAAGACAATATTTTGAAAAAACGGGATCTGAACCAATAATTAAACTAATAGAAGAAAATCCGGAATTGTTTTTTGAATGTGCAATTTTTGATTTCCTTCTTTATATAATGAATAGGCATTGGGACGATTATTTAGTAAAACAACAAGGTGGGAGATTAGATGTTAAATTAATTGATCATGGAAATTCTATGAGCTCTGAAATAGAACAAACATATGGATTCATGCGGAGTATGTTTTTAAATCTATTTGGCCTTTTAAACGTAGTAAGAAGTGTATTAGAAAATTGTAGCAGCTATGAGGAGTTTGAAAAACATCCTTTAAGATATAAATATAATATAACACCTGAAAGATTTAGGAATATTAAAAGATTAAAAGAAATCCTTACAGAAAAACCTGATTGGCTTGAGAGTATTATTAGAGATCTTACAAATTTGAAAAATAACAGAGAAGAATTAGAAAATAGAATTAAGCAATCAGGTTTATGGGGAGTAGCTGAGTATAATGGATATAAAGTTCAATTAATAACTGATAAAGATTTAGAAAGTTTTTGGCAGAGAGTAGATCTATTATTAGAATATTTACCACAAGGCATAATACCGGTAAGATATACAGAAGAGGGGTTAGAGATATTTAGGTATTAGATTTTCTTTTAACTACATACTCATATAGAAAAATACCTTCTGAAACAGAAACATTTAAGTTTTTTAATAAATATATTCCGTAACATAAAAGGTTCAAGTGAGTAAAGATTTTCTAATCTAAATACAAAGAGGTTGGTGTTAAATTGCCTTAAAGAAGTTATCCACTATTTTTCCAATTAAAATCTGAAGTTGATTTTATAATAATAATGATGTATAAATAATAAATAATGAATAAAAATAATGAAGTATAATAATAATGAATAAGAATAATGAATAAAAATATCCAAAGAATTTTAATACTTTTTGTAGTTTTATTTATAGCTATTAATGTTTCTTTTGCTCAATTTAAGTTACCTCGGTCTTTATGGCAAACTTTTATAGATTTTATTCAAAAATTTGCACAAAAAATAATATCTCAAATCTATGAAGAACCAGAAGTAAGTTTACAAAAACAAGGATTTGTCTATATTTTAAATGGCAATCCATCTGGGATAGAAAGATATGGAAATTATGTTTATATGGTTTTAAATGAAACAGTAAAATCACCTTTAGTTTATGATATTTCCCAACCAGATAAGCCTAAATTAGTAAATATGGTTCCTGCTCAAGGTTGGCCTACAAGAATTCGCATGGTAGAAGGTACAAAATGGTTATGGGTAGTTCATGGAAATACTTGGGCATTTTATGATTTAACTGATCCTGCTAATCCAAGATTAGCGGGAGCAAATGAAGGTCCTAATATAAAATTTGTGCCTAGAGGCTCCGATAATCCACCAACTTCATTTGCCCAACATCCTAATATGACTTATACCTCTGTAGCGAATGAAAATACTTTATTTTATGGAAGAAGACAAACTTTATCAGATAATACTACAAAACTATGGATAGAAATTTATGATATCTCTAATCCAACTTCTCCTAAATTACTTTCTAAAATAGATAATGCTACACCAAGAAAATTGAGAGGTAATTTATTATTAGCTTTTGGAGTACCGCCAACATCTCCACGAGTGCAGATTTATGATGTCAGTAATCCTTCTAATCCTATTTTAATAAGTAAAATTGACGATGTTCCAGACGAAATTAAATCTTTAGGCTTTGGCTTTGATGATCATATAGATTATGACGCTAATAAAAAAATTTTAACTATTGGAATCAAAAGATCTGTTCCTAAGCCTTATTGGGGAGCTAATTTAACAGATTCAAGAATGGGAGGCACAGTTTCAGGAGTTGCTGTTTATGACGTTTCGAACTGGAATTTACCCAAATTGTTGGGATTTGGTTATGCTGGTGCTGGAGAGAAAGAATATCTTATAAATATGGATGAACATGTCTATGCAAATGGTTTTGTTTATGGAGCAGATATTTTAGGTCATTTAGTTGTTTTTGATGTTAGAGACCCTAAAAATATTAGAAAAGTATATGAAGACAAACAAGGGGGCGAACTTTGTGCTTCTGCTGTAGTTCCTAACAGAAATTTGTTATTAATTACTAGTTCTTTGTGGTCTGCTGGAGCTTTATATATAGTTGATTATTCTGATCCTACTAATCCAAAAGTATTAGGAAATGTTCCACATGTAGGTATGCAATGGGCTACTACTTTTGGTGTTTATAAAGATAGGTATGTTTATTTCCCTGTAGGAGCAAGGTATATAGGATCACCGCTTTATATAGTTGACATACAAGACCCATCAAATCCACAAATTTTAAATGTTCTATGGAATTATGGGGGTTATAACGATGTTATAGTTGTTGATGATTATTTATATCATAGTGGTGGAACTATTTTTAGTTTAAAAGAAAACCCTGCTGCTCCTAAAAAATTAAATGTTTCTTTACCTGCTAGTGGTAATACTTTAAGATTTAGAGAACCATATTTGTTTTTAGTTAATCCTTATGGTACAAGCACTTTGTATATAATAGATATCTCTAATAGAGAAAACCCAAAATTAGTGAGCACAGTTAAATTTAGCGGAGCAGATCATCGGGTAACCTCAATAGCATTAATTGGAAATTATGTATTTGTTGGTGGGAATTCTGTAAGAGGAGTTGATATTTCTGATATAAGAAACCCTAAGATTGTAGGAGAATGGGGTTCAACTGATTTAAATATATTAGCAGAACAAAAGCAAGTATGGTCTGATGGTAAATATTTATATATCGGCACCTATCATAGCGAAGTTAGTGTTTTCGATATAAGTACTATTCCTACTTTAGGCAAGCCAAAACAAATTTATAAATTAACTGGCCTGCCAACTGCTTGGACAATTAATGGTGATGCTAGTAAGAATTTATTATTCAGAATAGCTTTATATGGCGTTTCAACAATAAAAATAAATTACAGGGGGGTAGCATCTGATACAACTCCTCCACCAACTCCTCAAAATGTTAAAGCAGAACTTATAAATTCACAAATAAAAATAACTTGGGATAAAGTAGTAGCTGATGATCTTTTAGACTATATTATTTATAGAAGTAAAAATGCTGGAAGTTTTGTTAATTATCAAGTATTACCATCAACAACTAATTTCTTTATAGATATTGCTGTTGAACCATCTTCTACATATTCTTACAAAATTGCTGCTAGAGATACAAGCTTTAACATATCTCCATTATCTTCAGAAACTCAACCTATTCATATTCCTGAACCTCCTAAAAATGAGCCCCCAATAGCTCAAGACATTTCTATAACAACAAATGAGGATACTCCGGTTTCTATTACTTTATCTGCTACAGATAAAGAAGGTGATCCAATTACATTTTTAATAGATAGACCTCCTTCTTATGGTACTATTACCGGAGAATTACCAAATATTGTTTATATTCCTAATAAAGATTATTATGGAGAAGATGAATTTACTTATAAAGCTTTTGACGGGATATCTTATAGCACCTCTGCTAAAGTAAGAATAAAAATAAATCCTGTTAATGATCCACCAGAAAAACCAACGATTATATTGCCATTAAATAATTCAACTGTTACCCCTAATCCATTAATTGTATTTAGATCAAAAGATGTTGATTCTTATAGATTGGTTTATATTATAACTTTAGAAAAAGACAACATTAAAAAGCAATTTACTAAGTATGCATTGGCTAATGTAACCACCTCTTTCGCTGTACCAGCTACAAGTAGTTTATCTGAAGGAGAATGGACAATCAAAATTAAAGCTCATGATAATATTGATATTAGCGAAGAAGCAATTATTAAAGTTTATGTTAAAACTAATTATAATCTTCCTCCTAAAAAACCTTCTATTATTTTCCCTTATAAAAATTTTATGAGGATACCATTTTTGCTTATTATTGCTTCTTCTTCAGATCCTGATAGCCCAGATATATTTTACAGAATTTATATTTCCAAATTAAATCTAGACTATAATCAATTTACAAAAGAAGGTGTTAATACGATATATTCGTATAAAACAGATTTTTATAAATCTGGTGAATATGCATATTTTGCTGCATTTTTACCTGTAGGAAGATATAGAATATTAATATATGCTTCTGATAAATTCTCTGAATCAGAACCAGCAGAAATTTTTGTTAATATCACACCTCTATGGTACTAAGAAAAATTTTAATTATTAGTAGTCTAATTTTATTTATTAGTTTCAATGTTAACAATTTGGCTTTTGCTCAAACTTATAAGTGCAATTTAAATTTATTAAAGCCTGTCTATTATAAACAGAAAAATATTTATGTAAGAAATTTACAGTATTGTCTTATTGAGTTAGGTTATAAGATAAATCAAAAAGAATTAGGATATTATGGTTCTTCAACAGTAAAAGCGGTAAAAGAATTATATAGAAAAAATGCAGAAGAAATTTATAAATTAGCTAAAGGGACAAATAAACTATGGGAGATTAAACAATGGAGTGGTAAAAAAATAGGAAATAGTGGGATAGCTTTTATAAAAAATAAAATCTTAGAGAAAAGAAAATTTACAACAAATAAACCAGCTTTAGATATTAATTCTCTTCTTACTCTCCTTGCTCAACAAATAAAAAATAAAATTTCTACTTCGGGAATTCCAACTAAACCGCCTACTTCTACATTAGGCACACAAGTTTCATCTTATCCAATAACCTCTGGAAGCTCACAAGTTATATCAAATATAAGTAGCAATGTATCTAGCGGAATTTCAGGAGGGGGTGGAGCTAGTATATCTTCTGGTGGAAGTAGAGCTGCAGGCGAAAGCTCTTCTGGTACCCCTACGCAAGCTCAATATAAAAAAATTGGTATTTTAATTAATGGAGATTCTGATGTAAATATAAAATTTGCTAAAAGATTAGATGCGGAAAACTTTTTTGTTGTAGGAGAAATTGGTGATAAAAGCTTATTAGCTGGAAAATATAATGTTACTTCAAAATTATTAGATGCAAAAATTTATTCTTCAACTAATAACATTAAAATTAATAATGTTTTAGATATCGGAGATTCATTAATATTAATTGGAGAAGTGGAAAATAATAACGTTTCATTGCTAGTAGGTAGATTGAAATTTGATAGTAAATTTGATTGGCTTTATAGATATGATTTAGCTAATACTAATTTTTACTGTATAAAGGCTTTTCAAAATGTTTATAATGCTCCAAATTTAATTAGAGTCTTTTGTACTACGGAGGATTTGCAAACAAATAGTAATTATATTTTTTCTTTATTATTAAAATTAACAGACGGCTCGATTGCTGCAGAATATTCAGTTGGAGTAAATGTTAGGCTTCTTTCAGTTTCAAATTATTTATCTTTGAAAGATGTAGTTGCTGTTGGTAATGAATATTTTGCTTTAATAGAAGGTGTTAATAAAGAAGATTATAGTCAAAGCATAATAATCTCTAAATTAAATCAATATTCTGGTACGGTAAACCCAATTAAGATAATTTCAGCTACACAAAAACTTTTAGGTTATAAAATTTTAAAAATTGATAATGATTTTTATGTTATAGGAGGTTTAAACTACAACAATAATACAGATTTAGCTCTTTTTCAATTTGATTCTAACCTTAATTTAAAGCTTAGCAAAATTTATTCTGATAATTCTTTAAAGTTGATAAATTCAGCCTTATATGATAACAACTTAATAATTGCAGGAAATAGAAAAAAGGATTTAGCTTCAAACCCTGATATTATATTTTTATCTTTAACTAAAACTGGGGATATTGTAACTTCAAAAATTTATACTTCTTCTAATGGATCTCTTGTAAATGATTTAACAAAAGATGGAGATTATTATGTTTTAAGTGGAAATAAAATAGAAAATGTCTTAAGAGGGTTAATCATTACAATAGATAAAAATGGAATTGCTAATTTTACTTCAAATGCTAATTTAAATATTTCAAATTTGACATTGAATACACAAAATTTAACTAATCTTACTATAAAAGACTTTAATTTTGATTCTATAGCTACTTATAACCCTTCTCTATTTACAAAAACTAGTATAAGTTTAAATGAAATCACTCAAGGTTTCCAAGTTAATGAGATAATTAACCAATAAAAACATTTTTATTTCACTCTTTTTTCTATTCGCCATCCTGCCTCGTCATATCCTACAACATATATACCTGTATTATCTACTGCTGCTGAATAGGCTTCATCATGATAACTACTAGGATTTGAGTTAATTACCCATATTAAATTACCATTATCTTTGCTTCTTTTTTCTATGCGCCATTGTTTGGAAGATGAAATATCAGAACTGCGATCATGGCCTACAATATATAAGCTATTATCACTACCTACTATTGAATAAGCGACGTCATAATATTCGTCCACGCCTTCCTGGGTAGTGGGGTTTGAATTAACTACCCATATTAAATTACCATTATTTTTATTTCTTTTTTCTATTCTCCATTGTGAATTATTAGCTTCGGTGTCATATCCTGCTATATATAAATATTCCTCATCTAGCCAAATTCCAAACGGGGCACCTCCTTCATAATTTAAAATAGAAGTAGCTACCCATATTAAGTTACCATTATCCTTATTTCTTTTTTCTATTCTCCATCCAATATTTCCTGATGAAGGATTATATTCATATCCTCCAATATACACAGCCCCAGAATCTACTGCGATGGAAACTGCAGCTTCCCAACCATTACTTGGATTCGAAGTAGCCACCCATATTAAGTTACCATTATCCTTATTTCTTTTTTCTATTCTCCATTGCCAATTCCCGGGTATCTGGTCATATCCTACAACATATATACCTGTACTATCTACTGCTACTGATCGAGCAATATCACTACCACTACTAGGATTAGAAGTAACACTCCATATTAAACTACCATCATTTAAATTTCTTTTTTCTATTCTCCATTGAGCATTCCCTGGTGCATAATCATATCCTACAACATATATACCTGTACTATCTACTGCTACTGAATAAGCAACATCTTCACCACTACTAGGATTAGAAGTAACACTCCATATTAAACTACCATCATTTAAATTTCTTTTTTCTATTCTCCATCGAAGATTTGAACTTCCTAGTGTAGAATCACATCCTACAACATATATACCTGTACTATCTAGTGCTACTGAATATGCTGTACAATTACCTGAAGTAGCATACCATAATAAACTTCCTCCCGGTAATGCTGCCCCTCCTGTTCTTGCTATCTCATAATCTGATGGGTTTAATTTTTTATCATTTCCTGCTTCATATAAATTAATATTTGTACCATTATCATTAGCAGAAACTGAATTTTCTCCTTTATTTTTATCACTTTCTAAATAAGCTGTAATTTCAAATGATTTTTTATTATTATCTGCAACATAAGTAAAGTAATAAGGAGGATTATTTATAGGATCAAGAGGTAAAGAAGATATATTAGTTATTGATGATTTAGTAAAATCAATAGGAATCCAACCTGTACCATCTATATTTTGAGGATTAGCTGAACATCTATATTCATAGCCTGAAGGTAAAGGAGGTAATTTATCTTTCCAAGAAGTACAAGAAGCTGAATTATCCGGTAAAGAAATATATATTATTGTCGAGGAGCCTAAATTTAATCTTGGGTTTTCTTTTAGATATAAAATTAGAGTCTTTTCTATTTGATTTAAAGTTAATACTCTTTTTGCATCTCTAGCAACTTTAAAGGTTTCTTGAGGTTTAAGAAGGCCTACAACTAATAAAGAAATAATAGATAAAATAGTAAGGGTAATTAAAACTTCTAAGAAAGTAAAAGATTTATATTTGTTCATATTTAAAAAAAATTATAAGATATAAAATTTTTTTTCAAGTTGAATTGTGGATAAAAAAATGAAATATTTAACATAGGTTTTAGTAGATTGAAAGTTTATTATTGGACTATAAGAACATATGTTCTGATAGTACATTCATTTTGAAGATCTTAAAAATTTAAAAAAATAATAGAGAGAAATTAATAAAATAAAATTAAAAAATTGGGTTTATGGAGTATAATTAGAAGGAATAATACTGTAAAACATACAACAATAGGTTAGAAATATTTTATACATTAAACTTTCTTTTAACTACATAGTCATATAGAAAAATACCTGCTGAAACAGAAACATTTAAACTTTGTACCATTCCATACATTGGAATATAAACCTTATAATCTGCTAAATTGATAGCTTCTTCAGTTAACCCGTTTACTTCGTTCCCTAAAAATAAAGCAACTTTCTCAGGCCATTCAAAATTAGGAA
>Ga0080007_1044263_pt1 | contig 71703 bp, 81 predicted proteins | sample OctOCTMetagenome_FD_69210 | JGI IMG/M metagenome (GOLD analysis project Ga0080007, IMG submission 69210) | Hot spring and microbial mat streamer communities from Octopus Spring Streamers, Yellowstone National Park, USA - OCT_B (SPADES... | ecosystem: Environmental > Aquatic > Thermal springs >...
ATGTCAACGCCGCCCCTTACCACCTGGCGCTGGCGGTGGTGGGTAAGGACGGGAACCTGATTCGCCACCTCACCCTCTCCCTGGAGGAGGTGGACCGGGCTCCCAACAAGGGGGCCAAGGAGCTCGCGCTCTGGAAGGTCGCCCACCAGGTGGTGGCCGTCGCCGAGGAACACGGGGTCGCTATCGCCACGGAAAAGCTCAAGTATCTTCGTAAATCCCGGAGGGGAGACGGCTCAGGCCGGGCGTTTCGCCATAAACAACACCGCTTCGCCTACCGGTCCCTCTTGGAGAAGATTCACTCCCTCGCCCGAAAGCGGGGCGTGGAGGTCCTGGAGGTGAGCCCTCAGGACACCTCCACGATAGGGATGCTCAAGTACGCCCCAGGGCTCTCCCTCTCCAAAGACGTGGCCGCGGCCTACGTCATTGGCCGCAGAGCCCTGGGGTTTGAGGAGAAGCTTCCCAAGGGGTACGAGGCGCTCCTCAAGGACGAAAGCTTTCTCAGGGAAGCCCGGAGCTTCTACGAAGCCCGGATGGCTCAATTACAAAGGGAGCGCAAAGAAGAGAAGAACCCTTACCTGAAGAGGAGGTGGTCTCGTGAGCTGAGGAGAATCCAGTCGGCTTTGGCCTCCCTTTCAAGCCCTTGGGGCTCGCCGGGGAGCCGGAAGGGGGTAACCAAGGGAAGGAACCCTTCCGGCGCCCATCCCCGGCGGGTCCTGAGGGTAGGCCTTTTCCTTCCCCTTCTCGGGCTTGAGGTGCCCAGAGATCTTTCTCCCCTCAAGCCCATCCTGCACGGATCGTGGGAGGGGTGGAAGGTGGGCTCAGGTCCTCATCCTGGTGGAGGGCCGGGGTGCACTAATGTGCACTTTTACTGACCAGGACCCACCCTACCGCCCCAGCCCGTGCCAGGGTGGCGAGGTCCGCAAGGCACCGGAAAAAGCCGCTCATAGCCCTTCCAGAAGGACCGCCATCCCCTCCACCGCCCCCATGCGCAGGGAAAGGTGGGCCAGGGGCGTGAGGGGGGTGGGCTCGGGGTTCAACTCCACCAGATAGGCCCCCGAGGCATAGGCGATGCGGCCTAAAGAGGCGGCGGGCTCCACCTCGGCGCTGGTGCCGATGACCAGGGCGACGTCCGCCTCGGAAAAGGCCCTCACCGCCCGCTCCCAGGCCCCTTCCGGCAGAAACTCCCCGAACCAGACCACGTCGGGCCGGGCCCGGTGGCCGCACCGGGGGCAACTGGGAGGTGGGGTGAAGGCTTCGGGAAGGGGGAAGCGGTGGCCGCAGGCCTCGCACCGGGCCCTCAGGATGTTGCCGTGGAGCTCCACCAGGTTCCGGCTCCCCGCCCGGGCGTGGAGGCCGTCCACGTTCTGGGTGACCAGGAGGAACTCCCCACCCCTCTCCAGAACCCGCCTTTCCAGCTCCGCCAGGGCCTGGTGGGCGGGGTTAGGCCTGGCCTCCCGCACCTTGGCGATGCGCCAGGCGTACCAGGCCCAGACCTTCTCGGGGTCCTTGGCGTAGGCCTCGGGGGTGGCGTACTCCAGGGGGTTGAACTCCTTCCAGAGGCCCTCGGCGTCGCGAAAGGTGGGGATCCCCGAGGGCTTGGAGATGCCCGCCCCGGTGAGGACGGCCACCTTGCGGGCCTCCTCTAGACGCTTTCTCGCCTCTTCCAGGCTGCCCATGCCCCCATCCTAGACCATGGGCCGGGATATCCTGAGGGCGTGCGCGTGTTCACCCCCGAGGCCATGCGGGAAGCCGACCAGAAGGCGGCGGAGATGGGCTACCCCAGCCTTCTCCTCATGGAGTGGGCGGGGATGAAGGCGGCCCGGGTCTACAAAGAGCTCTTCGGCCAGCGCCCGGCCGTGGTCCTAGCGGGCAAGGGCAACAACGGCGGGGACGGCCTGGTCTTGGCCCGGCACCTCCTTTTGGAGGGGGTGAGGGTCCGGGTCTACGCCGCCCCCGACCAGGCGGGGGACGCCCTCCAGGCCAAAAACGCCCTCCTGGCCCACGGCGCGGAGCTCTACCCCCTGGAGGAGGCCGCATTCGGCGAGGGGGAGGTGGTGGTGGACGCCCTCTTCGGCACCGGGCTCAAGGGGCCCCTCACGGGTTTTTACGCCGGGCTCGTGGAGCGGGTAAACGCCTCGGGGCTTCCCATTTTGGCCCTGGACCTGCCCTCGGGCCTCCCCTATAGCCCCCACGTTCGGGCCACGGCCACCGTGGCCTTCGCCGCCTTCAAGACCCCCCACCTCTTAATGCGGGAGGCCTGCGGCAGACTCTTTCTGGCGGAGATCGGCCTGCCCAAGGCCCTCCTGGAGCGGGAGGACCTCCCCGAGGTGGCCACCCCGGAGGCCCTGAGGCCCCTCCTCCCCCGGCGCCCCCTCACCGCTCACAAGGGGAGCGTGGGCCGGGTGGGGGTTTTGGGGGGGTACCGGGGAGACGGCCTCCGCTACGCCGGGGCTCCGGTCCTGGCCGCCCTGGGGGCCTACCGCATGGGGGCCGGCCTCGTCCACCTGGCGGTCCCGGAGGGGACGCCCCTGGAGCCCCTGGAGGCCGTCTTCCACCCCCTGCCCGCCCCCGCCCTGCCCCCCATGCGGGTGGAGGCCCTGGCCGTGGGCATGGGGGGTGGGCCCTGGGGCGTCCTCTGGGCCATGCGGGCCCTCGAGGCCGGCCTCCCCACGGTCCTGGACGCTGACGCCCTCCACCTGGAGGTGGTGGCCGCCTACCGCCGGGCTGGGGCCAAGGCCGTCCTCACCCCCCACGCCGGGGAGGCGGGGAGGCTCCTGGGCCGGTCCCCGGAGGAGGTGGCCAAGGACCCGCTGGAGGCCGCCCGGACCCTGGCCCGGGAAACGGGGCTCACCGTGGTCCTCAAGGGAAACCCCACGGTGGTGGCGGAAGGGGAACGGCTTTCCCTGAACCCCACGGGGAACCCCGCCCTGGCCACGGGGGGCACGGGGGATGTCCTCTCCGGGGCCATCGCCGCCCTGCTGGCCGCCGGACTCCCCCCCTTTGAGGCCGCCCGGCTTGGGGTCTATCTCCACGGCCTGGCCGGGGACCTCCTGGCGGAGGAGAAGGGGGTGGGTCTCCTGGCCAAAGAGGTGGCGGAGGCCCTACCCCGCGCCCGAGAGGCCCTCCTTTCCGGGACGCGAGGGGCGCCGTGGGAAAGGGTTTAGCGCCCTTTCTCTTGCCCATCTAGGCCCGTTGCCGATCCAAGCCCACGCTTCCCATGCCAAAGGGGGGACCGAAACCCTAAGGTGTGCTTGGCCGGGCCCGCCGCCCCACGCCCCGGGCTGAAAAGGAGCAGGGCCAGGATAACCCCCAAGTGGAAGGGATCCCCCGCCAGCTGGCCTACCCGATGGGCGACGGTTCCGGGGAAGAGCAGATCTAAAACAAAGTAGAAGAGGACCAGGGCCGGGAGAGAAAAGCCTATCACTTTAAGGGAGTTGAAGGCTACGCCCCTTCCCAAGACCTGGTAGGAGGCCAGCACCGCACCCACGCCCAAAAGGAACCGGACCCCGCCCCAAATGCCCCATTGCTCCAGGAAGTAGTCAAGGATCGCACAGGCAATCAATATTCCGAACCAGAAAAGCCTTTTCACTAGCTTTCCATCAAACCGGAGCATTTTGCCATCCCTCCTCACCTTCCTGCCTTATCAGCGCTGAGATTGGAGATAGGCAGCCCAGATGATTCCAAGAAGTGCGCTGGCGTAAGGTAAACCTACACGCCTCCAGGCAAACCAGAGGGTCAGAAGGAGGAGAAACATCACGAAAACGTCCCCGGTTTCAAGCCTCCCATTGCGAAAAAGATTATCAAAAACAGAAAGCCAAAGCTTAAATTGCAGCGCCGCCAAAGAAGAGTAGAAAGCGATATCTACTAAAGTCCAAAGCCTCTCACTCAGCGAACGCAATAGGTTCGACATCTTTCCTCCTGCCTTGGGGTGCAAACTTGTTGCCAAAACCCACTGCTTGCCTTCCAAGAAAATCACCTGCCTTCCAAGGAATAAGCGATGTAGGCAAGAGCTAAGAGGGATCCACCAAGTGGGATGCCCACAAACCGGAATGCGCTCCACACCATTATAACCAATGCAAGGGTAACCAAAGCGTCCTCACCGGAAAATGTTCCAGCCCTCCAATGATGGAGGACCTCACGTAGAAGATTGAAAAAGATGATGGGAAATCCCGTATACCAACCGATTTCTGCAGCCTTGCGAGCTAGTTTTGCAAGACCATTGACTAGCGTACGCAGTAGGTCCGGCACCTCTCCTCCCGCCTTGGAGAGCATTCATTGATCCAGCCAAAAGCGGTGCAGACAAATACTGTTGCCATACAAGGATATGGATAAACCGTACCATACCGTACGCAAAGGGTTGTACCTGCTATACAAGCCCATCTCAAGGTGCAATCTTGCACCGTAACGACTTCACACTTGGTAAAGCAATTGTAGCCCCCGCACACCGCCGAGCCACCATTGCCGGGGTCCAAGCACTGGTTCTCTAACTGGCTCTAGAGGCTTCACCATCTCATCGCCCGGCAGTGGGCAAGAAGGCCCTTCTTGAGAGAAGGGCATGGCCTGAGCCAGGGCCACTGGCAAACCCAAGACCATAAACATAAGCCCTCTCAGTACAGCCAGTTTCATTGTACCACCTCCACCCCTAAAATAGGGCTTCTTCTTCTTGTCAAGCCCCAGGGAAAGCCCTGGTATGCTGGGGCGGGACTTATGGAGCCCCTTCCCCGCCTCTATGTCCCCGCCACCCTGGCCAACCTGGGCTCGGGCTTTGACGCCTTGGGGGTGGCCCTGGACCTCTACCTCGAGGTGGAGGCCGAGCCCGCCCGGGAAGACGCCTTCCTCTACGAGGGGGAAGGCCACGTGGAGGGCACGGACAACCTCATCCACGAGGGCTTTCGGGCCGGTATGCGGGAGCTGGGCCTGGAACCTTTCCCCCTCATGCTCCGGGTCTTCAACCCCATCCCCCTGGCCCGGGGCATGGGGAGCTCCTCGGCCGCTTTGGTGGCGGGGGTGGCCCTGGCGGACCGCCTTTCCGGGGGCAGGCTCGGGCGGGAGGGGGTCTTCCGGGTGGCGGCCCGCCTCGAGGGCCACCCCGACAACGTGGCCCCCGCCGTCTTTGGAGGCTTCGTGGCCGCATTGAGCGAGCCTCCTCTGGCCATCCCCCTGCCCGGGCCTGAAGGGGTGCGCTTCGTCCTAGCCGTCCCCCCCTACGAGGTGCCTACCCCCCTGGCCCGGGCGGCCCTTCCCCAGGAGGTGCCCCTGGAGGACGCCGTCTACAACCTGGCGCGAAGCGCCCTCTGGCCCGCCGCCCTCTTCTCGGGCAGGCTGGAGGCCTTAAAGGAGGCCTGCCGGGACCGCCTCCACCAACCCTACCGGGCCCACCTGATGCCGGGGGTCCTGGAGGCCCTAGAGGGGGCTCTGGAGGCCGGGGCCCTAGCCGCCTTCGTGGGCGGAGCGGGGCCCACGGTGGCCGCTTTGGTGCGGGAGGGGGAGGAGGCCCGGGTGATGGCCGCCCTGGAGGCCTACCGGGGGGAAGGCCGTATGCTGGTCCTGGGACTGGGGGAGGGGTTTAGGTGGAAGGCGACCTGAAGGTCTTTCCCCTCACGGAGGTCCTGGAGCTCATCCACGCCCACCGGCGCTCCGGGGTCCTGGAGGTGAGGGAGGGGGTTTTGCCCCTCACCCTGCGCTTCGCCGCCGGGGAGGTGGTGGGGGCCAGCATCCTGGACTGGGAGGGCCTCGAGGCCCTCTTCACCTTCCCCCTCCACCCCGAGGAGGGGGCCTTCCGCTTCCAACCAGGCCCCCCTGCCGGGGAGAGGCCCCTCATGCCCTTCGCCAACCTCCTCGGGGAGTGGGCCCGGGTCAACGACGAGTGGGACCGCTTCCGGGCCCTCATAGACTCGCCCAGCCGGGTCCTGGAGGCCATCCGCCCCAAACCTCCCCTGGAACCGTTCCAGGGGGGAAAGAGCGTCCGCGCCGCCGCCAAGACCTGGGGTGTTCCCCTCCTCATCGCCATGGAGCGGGCCTACATGGGCCTGAGGGAAGGGGACCTCTACCCCCTGCGCCGCTACGCCTGGTACGCCCTGAGGATCCGCCACCAGGGCCGCAAAGGGAAGACCCCGGAGGAGTTCGGCGGGCTCCAGGGCCTCCTGGACGGCACCCGCAACCTGGGAGAGGTCATCGCCCAAGGGGTGCCGGAAGCCCTGGTGCGCCGCTACCTGGTCCAGGCCCTGGCCTCAGGGGAACTGGCGCCCCCGGGGCGGGGGTGGCTCCTCCGGGACCTCACCTGGGAAATGGAAAAGGAAGGGGCCTAAGGGCCAGGCCCCTAGGGGGAACGGCCCTTTACTTCTTCTTACGGGGCCGGTACTTGCCGTAACTGCCGCGCCAGATCTTGCCCCTGCGGGTGCGACGGTCGCCCTTGCCCATAGGCCCTCCCTCAGGCGCTCACGGCGGAAAGGAGCTTCTGCACCTTGCGCATCAGCCGGGACTTCCTGCGGGCGGCGGCGTTCTTGTGCAGGGTAGACCCCTTGGCCGCCTTGTCAATGAGGCTCACGGCCTTGCGCATGATCTTGATGGCCTCCTCCGCCTTGCCCTCCTGGGCCAGGAGAACGGCCTTCTTGGACAGGGTCTTGATGGCCGACTTCTTGGCCTTGTTGCGAAGCCGGCGCTTCAGGGACTGCCGGTGCCGCTTCAGGGCGGACAGGTTCTTCTTGGGCTTCTTCGTGGCCATTGCTCTCCCCTTCGTGCCCCTTAGGGGCAAACCAGGCCTAAGTGTAGCACACCCCGCCTCAAGGGGCAAACTTGGTGGCCACCCAGTCGTAGCGCACCTGGCCCTTAGCGTTTTCCAGGCGGAGGCGGAGGACGTAGCCCCCCTCCCCCACGGGAAAGCGCACCACCTCCTGAAAGACCCCGGCAAAGGTCCTTTCCCCCACCGGCCGCCCGTCCTTCAAGAGGACCACCTGGAGCCGCCCCTGGTCCAGCCTGCCCGAGACCTGGACCTTGAGCACGTTGTAAAGCCCCTGGACCCGGATGGGGTACTGGGCCTCCCCCGTGTACTTCCAGTAGAAGACGGGCAGAAAGGGCGGGTAGCCCACGGCCAGGCCGTAGCGCTCGGCGTACCAGTAAAGCCCCAAGAGGGCTAAAAGCAGAAGGAGCAGGCTCCGCACTGCCTTCAGTATACTTGGGCTCATGGCGGACCCCAGGCCATCCCCGGAAGAAGCCCTCCGCCTCCTTAAGCGGGGCGCGGAGGAGATCATCCCCGAGGAAGAGCTTTTGGAAAAGCTCAAAGAGGGGCGTCCCCTCACGGTGAAGCTGGGGGCGGACCCCACCAGGCCCGATCTGCACCTGGGCCACGCCGTGGTCCTGAGAAAGATGCGCCAGTTCCAGGAGCTGGGGCACCGGGTGGTCCTCATCATCGGGGACTTCACCGGGATGATCGGGGACCCCTCGGGGAGGAGCAAGACCCGCCCCCCGCTGACCCTCGAGGAGACCCGGGAAAACGCCAGGACCTACGTGGAGCAGGCGGGGAAGATCCTGAGGCAGGAGCCCGAGCTCTTTGAACTCCGCTACAACTCCGAGTGGCTGGAGGGCCTCACCTTCAAGGAGGTGGTGCGCCTCACCTCCCTCATGACCGTGGCCCAGATGCTGGAAAGGGAGGACTTCAAGAAGCGCTACCAGGAGGGAATCCCCATCTCCCTGCACGAGTTCCTCTACCCCTTCGCCCAGGCCTATGACTCCGTGGCCATCCGGGCCGACGTGGAGATGGGGGGCACGGACCAGCGCTTCAACCTCCTGGTGGGGCGGGAGGTCCAGCGGGCCTACGGGCAAAGCCCCCAGGTCTGCTTCCTCATGCCCCTCCTGGTGGGCCTAGACGGCCAGGAGAAGATGTCCAAGAGCCTGGGCAACTACATCGGGGTGGCCGAGCCCCCCGAGGTCATGTTCAAGAAGCTGATGCGGGTGCCGGACCCCCTCCTAGAGGACTACTTCCACCTCCTCACGGACCTGGAGGAGGAGGAGATAGAGGCCCTCCTGAAGGCCGGCCCCGTCCCCGCCCACCGGGTCCTGGCCCGGATCCTCACCGCCGCCTACGCAAGGCCCCAGATCCCACCCCGCATAGACCGGGCCTTTTACGAGAGCCTGGGCTACCGCCTGGAGGCTTTGGGAAGGGACAAGGAGGCGGGCCCCGAGGAGGTGAGGCGGGCGGAGGCGCGCTACGACGAGGTGGCCAAGGGGGGCATCCCCGAGGAGATCCCCGAGGTGGAGATCCCCGCTTCCGAGCTGAGGGAAGGCCGCATCTGGGTGGCCCGGCTCTTCACCCTGGCGGGCCTAACCCCCTCCAACGCCGAGGCCAGGAGGCTCATCCAGAACCGGGGCCTGAGGATTGACGGGGAGGTGGTGACGGACCCGGGCCTCGAGGTGGACCTCTCCCGGCCCCTGGTCCTGCAACGGGGGCGGGACCGCTTCGTGCGGGTGCGCCTGCAAGGGAGTTAGGAAGGAATCCCCTTTCCCCTCCTTGTTGCGAATGGAGGCAAAAAAGGCTAGTATGGGAAGGGGTGATCATGCACAAGTTTCTAGGGCTCTTGCTCCTTGGCCTGTTTTGGGCCACGGGAAGGGCGGAGACCCCGCCTTGGACCTGGGTCACCCAGGGGTTTGCTTACCGGGAGTGGGCAGGGGGCGTGGCCTTCCTCATCCAACCCCCTAGGCTCACCCCGGAAGGGCTCCGCCAGGTGGAAGCGGTCTGCCAAGGGGTCCGCGCCAGGGCCGCTTCTGGCCTTATGGCCTGGATGGAGGCTTGCGATTTCGCCCGGGAGCACGGCGGGCTCTGGCAGGACACCGGGCTCGTCCTGCGGGCCTGGGAAGGGGTTGTGGCCAAGTTCTTCGGCCAAGGGATCGCGGACCGCCACCGGGAGAGGGTGCGGAACTACCTCCTGAAGGCCTTGGAGGCCCTGCGCCGGGGCGAGGGAGGCCCTCCCGAAAACCCCTGGAGCCGCCTGCCCCCGGAACTGAGGGGCCCGGAGGGAGGCCTGAGGGTGGGACCCGACACCTTCCCCCTGCTCCTGGAAACCCTTGGACCAAGGGGGCTTTTCCCCACCTGCCGCCTGGCCGCCTCCGCCATGCCCCTGGCCTCCCGGCCCGGGGCCAAGGCCTGCGCCACAGCGGATTGCTCGGATGAGGCCTTGATCTGGGGGCTCGTGGAGACGGGCACCTACGCCCACGCCTCCGGCCGAGGGGATGGCCGTTTTGACCGGGGATGGCCCTTCTCGCAGAGCATGAGTCTGGCCCAGGGAAAGGGGCCCTGCCGGAGCAAGGCCTGGGCCGCCTCCACTTACCGCTGGGAAGGCCCCCGCCTCTATGCGGAACAACGCCTGGCCTACTCCTGGCGGTGCCTTCCCTAAGTCCCCTCCATGGGCCGCAAGGGCACCTCGTGCCCGGTGGCCAGGATCTCCTCCCCCTCCGCCTCGAGGCGAATCCGGGGCAGGGGGTAGCGGGGCGGGCCGTAGACCGCCTTCCCCCCAAGCTGGGGGTCAAAGGCCCCGAAGTGGCAGGGGCAGCCCAAGAAGGGCCTTTCGTAGCGGAAGTTGTAGAGGATGGAGGCGGCCTCGGGGTCGGGGACGTAGTTCAGGGTGCAGGCCTGGTGGGTGCAGATGCGGCTAAAGGCGATGTAGTGCTCCTCCCCCAGGGAAAGCCCCCCGGGAGCGGGCTCGGGCAGGCGGAGGAGGAGGGCCCGCAAAGGGCCCAGAGGAAGGGGGTAGTCGAAGAACCGCACCTCCCAGACCCCAAGCTCCCCCCTCCTCGCCACCCGCACCCGGGGCTCCTCCCGCCAGAGGGGCTCCCCCGCCTCGGGCCGGGGGCGGAAGCGGAGGTTGTAGGCCCGCAGGCCCAGCCAGGCGAAAAACCCCCCCGCCACCGCCACGGGGACGTGGAAGAAGAGGTCGCGCCGCTTCATGGCTACAGGCTATCCAGGTAGTCCAGGAGGGCGGAAAGCTCCTCCGGGGCAAGGGGCACGGCGGGCATGGTGCCCCGCCCCTGCAAGACGATCTCCCGCACCGCCTCCTTGGCCTTCAGGATGGGGTTCCCCTGGAGCCTGGGCCCCACGCCCCCCTCCCCCCTCGCCCCGTGGCAGGCGGCGCAGCGGGCCTGGTAGACGCTCTTCCCGTCCTTCCCGCCCTGGGCCTGGGCCCGGGCCATGGCGATGAGGCCCTGGACGCGCTCCCTGGCCTCGCCGCCTACCTCCAGGTACCGCTCCCAGGCGGCGATGGCCTCCTCGTACCTCCCCTCCTGGAAGTGGAGGTTGCCCAGGAAAAGCCAGCCCTCCGCCGCCATAGGCTCGGCGTGCTGGGCGATCTCCAGGAAGAGCCTGGCCTCCTCCGGCCGGCCCGAGAGGAAGAGGAGGATCCCCACCCGCCGCACCGCCTCCACGTTCCTGGGGTCCTTCTTCAGCACCTCCAGGTAGGCCTCCGCCGCCTGCTCGTAGACCCCAAGCTCAAAGGCCTTCCTGCCCCAGGCCAGGAGGTCCTCCACCGCCCCGGTCTTCTTGGCCTTGTCCGAAAGGGCCTTGAGCTCCCGGGCCTCGGCCCGGGCCGTCACCGTGGTCTCCCCAGGGAGGCGGGGCAGGGTGTAACGCCAAAGCCCCACCCCCAGGAGGACCACCGCCCCCAGGACCAGGGCCACGGGAAGGGGGTTGAAGGGCCTGGGCTCGGGGGGCCGGTAGCCCTCCAGGGCCCTTTCCAGCTCCACCATCCGGGCCAGGGCCAGCTTTTTCTCCTCCCCCTCGAGGGCCCCCACCTCCCTCTTCAGGACCTCCAGCTCCTCTAAAAGCTCCTCCCGCCTGGGGGGCTCGGGGAAGGGCTCCTTGGGGCCCAAAAGGGGCCTTAGGGCCAGGAAAAGCCCCAGGAGAAGGAGAAGGAGGAAGATCAGGGTGGCCGTCATGCCGGGGGCTCCTTCAGGCGGCGCTCGGCCTCCTCCAGAAGCTCCTTGGGAAGAGGCCTTCTGGGCCGGAAGTAGGCGAAAAGCCCAAGGCCCAGGAGGAAAAGCCCCACCACCGGCAGCACCCAGACCCAGAGGGTCACCCCCCGCCTGGGGGGCTCGTAGAGGATCCACTCCCCGTAGCGCTCCACGAAGAAGGCCTTGATCTCCGCCGCGGTCTTGCCCTCCTCTAGCATCTCGGCGATGAGGCGGCGCATCTCCACCGCCACCCCCGAGTTGCTCTCCGCCGCCGACTCCCCCTGGCAGACCGGGCAGCGGAGCTCCCGGGCGATGCGGAAGACCTCCGGGGAGAGGTCGGGCGGCGGCCCCTCCTGGGCTAAAGCGGGAGGCCAAAGGGAAAGCAAAAGCAAAAGTAGCCTCATGGCCTGAGCTCCTTCAAGTAGCCCTCCAGGGTGGCCTCGTCAATGGCCCCGGCGCGCCGGGCGTAGACGCGGCCCTCCCCGTCAATGAAAAAGGTCTCCGGAACCCCGTACATCCCGTAGTCCACCCCCACCCGCCCTCTGGGGTCAAAGACCTGGGGGAAGGTGAGGCCAAACTGGGCGATGAACCGCAGGGCCTCGGGCTCCTTGTCCTGGGTGTTCACCCCCACAAAGAGCACCCGGTCCTTGTGCTTCCGCCAGGCGGCCTCCAGAACGGGGGCCTCCTCGTAGCAGGCGGGGTAGCACCAGCTGGCCCAGAAGCTGAGGACGATGGGGCGCTTGCCCAGGTGGTCCCCCAGGCGGAAGGTCTCCCCCCACTCCGCCCGGTAGGGGGGAAGGAGGGGCAGGGTGAAATCGGGGGCCGGGCGGCGCTCCTTGGCCAGGACCGAGGGAAGCTCCCTAGGGTTCCTTTGCATCCCCCACCAGAAGAGGCCCGCCAGAAAGGCCACCACCAGGACCCAGAGCCACCCCCTCACGCCGGGCTCACCTCCCTCGCCGCCTCGGGCCTCGAGGCGGGCCAGAGGATGTAGAGGGTCCCGAGGGCCATGAGGACCCCCGCCACCCAGATCCAGAAGACCATGGGGGTCACTACAAGCCGCACCGAAGCCCACTCCCCCTTCTCCCGGTCAAAGTCCATGAGGAGGAAGTAGTAGTCGTTGCCGGGGGTGTAGATGACCTTGGGGGAGGGCAGGGGGGATTGCATCTGCGGGTAGAAGTGGAGCCTGGGGCGGACTTCCCCGAAGCGGTCCGTGGAGAGGCGGGCCTCCACGGCGAAGCGCCGCCCCTCGTCCAGGGCCCGCACCCCCTGGAAGGCCATCCTCACCCCCGCCACCTCCCAGGCCTGGCCCTTATACAGGGTCTTCTCCGCCTCGAGGCGGTAGGTCTGGCTGAAGGCGATGGCGAGGGCCATGAGGGCCACGGCGAAGTGGACCAAAAGGCTCCCCACCCGCCTGCGGTTTTCCAGGAAGGACCAGGGGCTAAGCCCCGCCAGGCGCCTCGCCCGCACCCCCTCGGTGAAGAGGAGGGCCACGGCCAGGGTGTTGTAGAGGAAGAGGCCCACGGCCAAGGAGGCCCCCAGGGTGTACCCCCTAAGGAGGCCGAGCAGGGTGCCCAGGGCCAGGGCGGCAAGGAGGAGGTAGAGGTTCCTGAAGACCTCCTCTCTTGGCCTCCGCCAGGGCAGGATGGGCCCCACCCCCATGAGGAGGAGGAGCCCGACCCCGATGGGAGCCGAGACCTGGTTGAAGAAGGGCGCCCCCACGCTGACCTTGGCCCCGGCGAAGGCCTCCACCAAGAGGGGGTAGAAGGTGCCCAGGACCACCACCAGGGCCCAGCCGGCGAAGAAGAAGGCCCCCAGGAGCAAAGCCCCCTCCCGGGAGAAGGGGCGGAAGACGGCCACGTCCCGCACCTCCCGGGAGACCCGGGAAAGGAGGCCAAGCCCCAAGGCGGTGGAGAGGAGGAAGAAGCCCAGGAAGGCGGGCCCCACCGGCCCCTCGGCGAAGGCGTGCACCGACTGGATGACCCCGCTTCGGGTGAGGAAGGTGCCCAGCAGCGTGGCGCTGAAGGCCAGGGTCACGAAGGCGAAGTTCCAGGTCTTGAAGGCCCCCCGGGCCTGCTGCACGTAAGCGGTGTGGAGGAAGGCGGTGGCGAGGAGCCAGGGCACGAAGCTGGCGTTTTCCACCGGGTCCCAGGCCCAGTACCCGCCCCAGCCCAGGACCTCGTAGCTCCACCACATGCCCGCCACCTTGCCCGCCGTGAGGAAGCCCCAGGCGATCAGGGTCCACCACCGGGTCTCCTCCACCCAGCTCTGGTAGCGGCGGGTGACCATGGCGGCCACGGCGTAAGCGTAGGGCACGGAAAGCCCCACGAAGCCCAGGTACATGAGGACCGGGTGCACGGCCATCATCCAGTGGTCCTGCAGGAGGGGGTTGGGGCCCGTGCCGTCGGCGGGGGGGTTGGGGAGGGTTTGGAAGGGGCTCGCGATGGTGGCCATGACCCCGAAGAAGAAGACCTGGATGCCGAAGAGGACCGCCAGGACCAAGGAGGCCCGCCAGGGGTCCAGGGGCTTGCGGCTGGCCACGAAGGTGTAGAGGGTCTGGAGGAGGCCCCAGAGGAGGAGGCTCCCCTCGAGGGCCGCCCAAGGGGTCACCAGGGTGACCCAGAGGGGGTCTTGGAGGGCGTGGTTCCTGGCCACGTAGGCCAGGCTGAAGTCGTGGGTGAGGAGGGCCCACTCCAGCGCCACAAAGGCGGCCAGGGCCGAGAGGAGGGTGAGGGAAGCGAGGGCCTTCGCCCCCTTGAGGAAGCGCCCGTCCCCCTGGAGGTAGGCCAAGAGGGCCAGGGCCAGGCCCAGGAGGCTGAAGGCCAGGGCCAGGGCCACGCTCAGGTTGCCGAGAAGGGCCGGGGTCATTTGGCCTCCTGGATGAGCTTGCGCACGTCCTCAGGGGTCCAGCCCGCCTCAGGGGCCCGGTAGGCCTCCGAGTGCTTCACCAACAGGTTGGTCCCCTGGAAGACCCCTTCCTGGAAGCGCCCCTCCACCACCACCCCCTGCCCCTCCTTGAACATGCCGGGGGGCGTGCCCTTGTGGAAGACGGGCACCTCGGCCACGCCGTCGGTGAGGACGAAGCGGAGCTCCAGGCGGTCCTTGTCGTACTGGACGGTGCCCGGCTTGACCAGGCCCCCCAGGCGCACGGGGCGGTTCTGGTACTTGGCCTGGGCCTCTAGGTACTCCGAGGGGGTGAGGAAGTAGACCAGGTTCTGGCCCAGGCCGCCGAAGACCATGTAGGCCAGGGCCCCCAGGATGACCAGGACGCCCAGAAGGTACTTGCCCCTCATCGCGCCCTCCTATAGCGCCAGAAGAGGTAGGCCAGGTAGCCGAAGACCGTGAGGTAGGTGAGGGCGTAGACCCAGGTGACGAAGACCTCCATCAGGCCTCCTCCCTTCTGGCCTCGAGGGCCGCCAAAAACCCCCGAAAGCGCACGAAGCCCAGGTAGAGCAGGGTGAAGACCAGGAGGTTGAAGAGGAGGGCCTGGAGCATCTCCGGGGCCATGTGGATCTTGCCGGTGGTGAGGTCAATGGACTGGGTCTGGTGCAGGCTCCGCCACCACTTCACCGACATGTAGCTGATGGGCACGTTGATGAAGCCCAAAACGCCCACCGCCGCCGCCGCCTTGCGCCTCAGCTCCGGGTCCTCTATGGCCCCCCGGAGGAGGAAGTACCCCACGTAGACGGCGAAGAGGATGGCGGTGGTGGTGAGCCTGGGCTCCCAGGTCCAGTAGACCCCCCAGGTGGGCCTGGCCCAGAGCATCCCCGTGACCAGGGCCAGCCCCATGAAGACCAGGCCGATCTCGGCGCTTGCGCTGGCCACCCGGTCGTACCGGGGGTCCTGGCGGAAGAGGTAGAGGAGGGAGTAGAGGAAGGTGACGAAGAAGGCCAGGTAGCCCAGCCAAGCGGTGGGAACGTGCAGGTACATGATGCGGGCCAGGTAGCCCTGGTTCACGTCCGGGGGGGCGGAAAGGGCCACGTAAAGGCCCACGGGCAGGAGCGCGAGGCCCAGGGCCAGGAAGACCCAGGTCAAAAGGTCGGGCCGATCGGGGTTCGCCGCCTTCAGCATCTCGAGCCTCCATCCCCTCAAGCATAGGGCGTCCTTCGCCTAGAAGTCTGTGGCCTCAGCCCTCCAGGACCACCGGGAAGAGGAGGGCGCTGGCCGTCACGTAGACCACGTCAAAGACCAGAAGAAGCCGCCACCAGTCGGCCACCTCGGCCACGGGAAGCCCCTCCACCAGGCCCGCCGTGGCCCGCACCGAGGCCAGGACCACCGGCACCACCAAGGAGAAGAGGAGGAGGGGCAGAAGGGCCTCCCGCCCCCTTAGCCGGGCCAGGAGCCCGGCGTAAAAGGTGGCCACGCTGGCGTAGCCCAGAACCCCCAGGAAGAGGGTAAAGAGGAGGGGAAGCCCCCGCTCCAGGGGCAGGTAGAAAAGCCCCGCCGCCACGAGGAGGGCGAGGAGGCTCAAGGGGAAGAGGAGGAGAAGCTGGAAGAGGAGCTTGCCCAAGTAGATCCACTCCTTGCCTCCGGGGGTGAGGAGAAGGTCGTCCAGGGTGCCCTCCTCCACCTCCAGGGCGAAGGCCCGGGAGGAGAGGAGGGTGCTCATGAAGGCCAAGGCCACCCACAAGACCCCGGGGGCCGCCCGGCGCAAGGGGGCCTCCTCCGGGCCCAGGGCCAGGGCCATGACGAAGAGCATCACGGCGAAGAAGGCCAGGAGGGAGAGGAGGCCCGAGCGGTCCCGGACCTCGAGGCGGAGGTCCCGCAGGGCCAGAAGGAGAACCCGCCTCACGCCTCCCCCAGGGTGAGGGCCCGGTCGGCCACCCGCTCCGCCAGGGCCCGGTCGTGGGTGGCCAGGACCACCCCCCCTCTCCCCCTGGCCTCCTTTAGGACCTCCAGGAGGAGCCCCCGTCCCTCGGCGTCCAAGGCGGTCTCCGGCTCGTCCAGAAGCCAGACCTCGGGGGAGAGGAGGAGGAGGCGGGCCAGGGCCAGGCGCTTTTTCATGCCGCTGGAAAAGGCCTGGAGGGGAAGCCCCTCCGGCAGGCCGAAGCGGCGCAGGGCCCCCGCAAAGTCCCCTTCCCGGCCGTGGAAGGCCAGGTCGTAAAGGAGGTGCTCCCGGGCGGTGAGGTGGCGGTGGAAGGCCGGGGGGTCGGAAAGGAGTAGGGCCCTTCCCAGCCGCTCCACCCGCCCCCGGGTGGGCTTCAGTAGCCCCGCCATGAGCCTTAAAAGCGTGGTCTTCCCCGAGCCGTTGGGCCCGAGAAGGGCCACCACCTCGCCCCTCTCTAAGGAGAAGTCCAGGTCCTTCAGGACCCAGTCGCGGCCGAAGCGCTTGGAAACGCCCAAAAGGCGCAGGAGCATGCCCCAACCAGTCTATACCTCTTTCCCTTTCGCTCGGCCAGCTCAGAAAGGCCTCCCGGGAACCTTCCGCCGGGGCCCCCATGCCGGCTTGGGCCAGCATGGGGTGGCACTAGAGGTACTTCTGCAGCCACTCGGGGGTGAGGCGCAGGAAGAAGGCGTTCAGGGCGGAGTAGGAGTCGGTAAGGAGGAGAACCCCCACCAGGATCAGCACCACCCCGGCGAAGAGCTTCACGTAGTGGGAAAGCCGCCCCGCCCGCCTAAGCCACCCCTTCAGCCGGTCGGCGAAAAGGGCCACCAGGAAAAAGGGCACGGCCAGGCCCAGGATGTAGGCCAGAAGGAGGCCCACCCCACCCCCCACCGCCGTGAGGGTGAGGATGGCCCCCAGGATGGGGCCGATGCAGGGGGTCCAGCCCAGGGCCAGGGTGGCCCCCAGGAGGAAGGCCCCCAGGGGGCGGCCGGTCTCCCCCTCGTAGCGGAGGGCAACCCCCCACCTGGGCCTCAGGCCCAGCATGTAAAGGCCGAAGAGGATGAGGACGGCGCCCCCCACCCGGGCCAAGGCCTGGCGGTGCTCAAAGAGGAGGCCCCCAAGGAGGGTGAAGGGGAGGCCCAGGAGGAAGAAGACCGCCCCGAAGCCCAGGATGAAGAAGAGCGCGTTGAACAGGGGGCGCCCCCGCTCCCCCCCCAGGTAGAAGAGGTAGGTGGGCACCAGGGGCAGAACGCAGGGGGAGAGGAAGGAGAGCACCCCCGCCAAAAAGGCCGCGGTCAGGGAAAGGGTCATGCCTTCATCCTAGGGCAGGGTGATCCAGGGGAAGCGGCGCTTGGTCTCGGGGTCCAGCTGGAGAAGCTCCCGGGCGGGCATCCGGACCTGGGGCAGGGTCTTCTGGTTGATGGGGGTGTCGGCCTCGGTGATGCCGTTCATGTAGAGGAGGAAGGCCACCAGGTGGTAGACCTCCTCGTCCGTGAGGGTCCCCGGGGCCCCAAAGGGCATGGCCCGGCGGATGTAGTCGTAAAGGGTGGTGGCGTACTGCCAGTAGTTGCCGATGGCGTACTCCACGGGCTCGGTGTCGGGGGTGATGGGGAAGGGCTCCGCCACCAGGCGGTTGAAGGGGTAGCCCTCGCCCCTCGCCCCGTGGCAGGAGGCGCACTTCTCGGCGTAGATGCGCTCCCCCTCCTCCACCTTCCCCTCCCCCGGGGGAAGCCCCCGGCCATCGGGCAGGACCACGGGCCTGAGGTCGTACTGAGCCGCCAGCTCCTCGGTGATGGGGGTGCCCAGGTTGTACCGGGCTCCCAGCGCCAGCCCCAAAAGGGCCACCAGCAAGAGGATCCGCCTAAACATCAAACACCTCCCCCCCGCACCCTCCGGCGGGGCCAGAGACCTGGGCGCCCAGGGGGCGGTCCCCGTTCACCACCCGGCCGTCGGGCAGGATGCGCCAGGCCTGGATGGCGTTGTAGTGGTAGCGGTTGTTTTTGCCCCACTTCTTGAAAAACTCCTCCCGGGTGGGCTGGGTGTTCCCCTTCTCGTCCCAGGCTCGGCTCCAGAGGACCACCTCCCTCCCGTCCCAGTGCCAGGGCATCTTGAAGCGCACGAAGGCGTACCGCTCCACCGGGGGCTCGAGGGTGGCCTGGCGCCAGGTCCTGCCCTCGTCAAAGGAAATCTCCACCTTGGCGATGCGCCCGTGGCCGCTCCAGGCCAGGCCCCGGATCTCGTGGAAGCCGGGCTTGATCTGCTGGAGCCCAGAGGGGTAGGTGATGATGGACTGGGGCTCCATGACCCAGGTGAAGGCCAGGATGCGGCCATCGGCCATCACGTCGGTGTACTCGCTGGTCTCGTCCTTGGACATGGCGGGGAGGTCCGTGACCAGGATGCGCCTAAGCCACTTCACCTGGATGCTCCCTTCCCATCCGGGGACCACCAGGCGCACGGGGTAGCCCTGCTCGGGGCGCAGGGCCTCGCCGTTTTGGGCGTAGGCCACCAGCACGTCCTCCATGGCCTTGTCCAGGGGCAGGGAGCGGGTGTACATGGCGGCGTCCATGCCCTCGGGGATGAGCCACCTGGCCCCCGGCTTCACCCCCGCCTCCTTGAGGAGGAGGGCAAGGGGCACCCCGGTCCAGCTGGCGTTGGAGGCCAGACCCCGGCTCCGGGTGGCGGTGAGGTTGGGGTCCGGGGGGTTGCGGTAGCCGTTTTGCCCGTTGCCGGCGCACTCAATGAAGTAGGTGCGGGTCACGGAGGGGAAGCGCTTGAGGTCTTCCAGGGTGAAGACCAGGGGGCGCTCCACCATCCCGTGGATGACCAGGCGGTAGGCCTTGGGGTCCACCTGGGGCACCCCGGCGTGGTGGCGCTCAAAGTGGAGGCCGTTGGGGGTAATGACCCCCTCCAGCTTCTCCAAGGGGGCGAAGTCCGCCCCCGAGTGGCGGGTGCGGAGGTTGGGGGAGATGTAGCGCACCACGCCCTCCTCAAAGGGGCTCCGGGTGCCGTACTCCGAGAGGGGGGCCCCCAGGCTCTTCAGGGTCTCAAAGGTCTTCTCCGTCCAGGGCGCTCCCTGGGCCCTGCCCCTCATGAGGAAGAGAAGCCCCCCTGCGCCAAGTAGCCGGAAGAACTTCCTTCGGTCCATATACCCTCCTGGTGTATTCGGTAGCGGGAAGAAAAACCCGCCCCCTTTAGGGGGCGGGCGTCACCCCTTTAGGCCGGGCCGAACATGTCGTTCCAGAGGCCCAGGGCCCAGCCGTAGGCCGCCTGACCGTTGGCGGCAGAGCGCCGGTTGTCCACGGAGCTCTGGCTCTTGATCTGCTTGGCCGCCTCGTCCCAGGAGTAGTTGGCGGCCACCCAGATGGCCTCCTCGGAGCTCACGAAGGAGTAGCAGATGTTGGAAGGAAGCTCCGGGGGGATCTCCGCCAGGGGCTTGCCCCGGAGGCGCTCGGCGATCTGCCGGGCCACGATGGTGCCGGAGACGTAGGCGATCATACCGCTCTTGGGGTAGGGGGTGTTGCCGGTGATGTCCCCCACCAGGTAGACCCGGTCGTCCTTCTCGGAGAGGAAGTAGGGGATCCTGACGTTGGCCCACCGCTCCCCCAGGCCCGCCTGGCGGACGATGTCCGCCGCCTTCATGGGGGGGATGATGTTGGCCAGGGCGAAGGGCACGTCCCCAAGCTCGGTCTTCACTAGCTTCTTCTCGTAGTCCAGGCCGGTGATGCGGGTGTTGGGCACGTACTCCAGGTAGTCCTTGTAGAGCTCGTTGTAGGCGGCCAGGAAGCCGGGGGCCTTGGAGACGGGCTGGGGGTTGGCGTCCAGAACGATGACCTTGCCCTTGACCCCCTTGGTCTTGAAGCGCCAGGCCAGCATGGCCGCCCGCTCGTAGGGGCCGGGGGGGCAGCGGTAAGGGGGGTTGGGGATGTACATGACGAACTCCCCACCCCGCTCCTCAAACTGGTCAATCTGCCGGCGGAGGGCGATGTGCTCAAAGGGCCGGAAGCCCACGGGGAGGAAGTCCTTGGCCTCCGGGTAGCCGGGGATGGCCTCGTACATGTAGGCGATCCCCGGGGAGAGGACTAAGAGGTCGTAGGCCAGGTACCCTCCTGTGGTGCGGATGAGGCGGCGGTCGCGGTTGATCTCCAAGACCCGCTCCTGGACGAAGATCACCCCGTCCCGGATCACGTTGCTGTAGTCAAAGACCAGGAACTCCAGGGGCTGCACTCCTGCCAGGAAGAGGTTGGACATGGGGCAGGACATGAAGTAGCCCCGCTGCTCCACCAGGACCACCTCGGCCTTGGGCACCGCCTGCTTCAGCTTGCGGGCCACGGTGGTCCCGCCCCAGCCGCCCCCCACCACCACCACCCGGGGAGCCCGGGTGCGGGGAAGCAGGGTGGCGGGCTTAGCGTAGAACTCCTGGGCGAAGCCCTGGCCGATGGCCCCGGCCGCCGCGAGGGCGGCCCCCGTCTTAAGAACCTGACGCCGGTTCACCTTCATCTTCTCCCTCCCTCATTGACCAGGGCGGTAGGGCACCCCGCCCACGGCCTCCAGGATGCCGGTCATGACCTGGCGGGCCTCTTGGAGCATGGGCACCGCCGGGCTTCCCATGACGCCGGGCATGATGGTCATCAGCATCGGCTCAATGGCCCCCACCAGCACGTCCGGCCCCATCTGCAGGGCGAAGAAGCGGCAGGGAGCGGCGAAGCCCCCGGCGGGCTGGGTGAGGAACATTATACGGGCCCACTCGCTCTTGCAGGGCATGATGACGGTCACCGGGCCCACCTGGACGTTGGGGAGGAGGTTGAGGCCGTTGCTGGTCAGCTCGGCCTCCACCGTGAGGACCACGTCCTCCACCTGGGCCGAGGGCACCCGGTAGAGGAGGGCGGGCATCAGGCCGCTCCTGGGGTCGGGCATCATGGCGGGAGGGAGGCGCTTGACCACGCCCAGGCGGCCGAGGGCGGCCTCCAAACGCCAAACAAGCCGCTCCACCTCGCCCCCGTAGACCTGGAGCATGCCGAAGAGGAGCCTGCCGTCAAAGGCCCCCACCAGGTACTTCTTGCCCTCGCCGGTGATGAAGACCGTGGGGGGGAGGACGATGGCCGCCATGGGGTTCTTGGAGACGGCCTCCACACTCCCCTTTTCCGGCTTGAGGACGACAAGGCGGTAGTCGGGGAAGCCCGGGCCCGTCACCTGGCGCACCTGCTCCCCCAGGTTGAGGACCCGGTCGGCCTCGAGGCCCACGCTCTTCAGGGCCTGGAGGGTCTTAGCCTCCACCTCTTCCAGGGAACCCCGGACCTCCACCACCAGGGACTGGGCGAAGGCCAGTCCCAAGAGCAAAAGAAGGGCCAAAAGCTTTTTCATCCTTCCACCTCCACCGGAAGGCCGGCGTCCAGCCAGCCCTTGAAGCCGTGGGCGATGTTCTTGGCGTTTTTGTAGCCAAGGGCCTGCAGGTAGGCGGCGATCACCATGGAAACGCTCCCCGAGTTGCAGTAGACCAGGATTAGGGCCTCCTTGTCTTTGGGAAGCTGGGCGAGCCTTCTCGGAACCTCCCCCGCGTAGATGGGGACCGAGCCCGGGATGAAGCCCCGCTTCCGCTCCTTCGGCGTGCGCACGTCCAGGACCAAGGGCTCAAAGAGGAGGAGGTCGTTGGCCTCGGTGGGGTAGACCAGGTAGCTGGCGGGGGAAACCTTCTGGATGAAGGCCCCGAAGGCCTCAGTCCAGTCCCCTCCCCCTGGCCCCGGGCCAGGGAGAGGAGGGGAAGGGCGAGGAGGAGGTCCCGGCGGCGCATGCCTACCTCGTGAAGAAGGGCAGCTCCTCAAAGCTGTGCCCGGCCTTGGTGGCCTCGGCCAGGATGTAGGTGGCCAGGGCGATGTGAGGCTCGGAGTAGAACTCCGGCTTGGGAATGCCGATGGACTCGTAGCAGAAGTTGATCCGGTCCTCAAAGGTGTAGAGCCGGTCCTCCTCAAAGCGGTAGGCGGGCCACTCGTTCCCCAGGCCCTGCTTGGGGCTCCGCACCGGGGAGAGGCGCACCCTCTGCCCGGCGTGCTGTTCGTGGCAGACGGCGCAGCTCATGTCCCTTGGGCCTGCCCGGGTGTACCAGAGTTCCCGGCCCAGGTTGTACATGGCGAGCTCGGCGGGGTGCTTGGGCACCACCTGGATCTTGGCCTTGGAAGAGAAGCTGGCGATGTAGGCGGTGATGGCCCGCACCTCGTCCCGCTTGATCTCCTGGGGCTTATAGCCCTGGACGGTCTGCATGCAGGTGTAGACCCTGGACTCCAGGTCCTCCACCCGCTTGCTGTCGGGGAAGTACTTGGGAAGCTGGGCGTAGACCCCCTCCAAGACCCCAGGTCCCTTGCCGAAGTCGCAGGCCTCGAGGGTCTTCTCCGAAGGCCCCTTGCGGAAGAAGAGCTCCTTCCCCTCCTCCACGTAAAGCTCCCCCGGCAGGACCCTAAAGGTCTCCAGGTACATCTGCCGCTGGCGCATGGCCTCCTCAAAGGGGTCCAGGGGCTTCTGGCCCTGGGTGTAGGCGAAGAAGGCCCCGAGGCCCAAGAGGGCCAGGCCGGTAAGAAGGTAGAGCCGCTTCATCCTCACCTCCGGTTGATGGGGGACTCAGGGTCCAGAAGGAAGGCCACCAGGTCGGCCGTCTCCTCCGGGGTGAAGAGGCCGTGGACCCCACCCCGGTACATGAGGGAGCAGGGGACGAAGGCCCAGGCGTTGTAGATCTTCTCGTAGGTGTAGCGCACCACCGCCTCGGACTGGCCCCGGTCCCCGTAGTGGAGGAGGCTCGGCCCCATGGTGCCGTAGGCCACCTCCTCCGCCACCCCCTGGTGGCAGGCGTAGCAGTTGCCCCGCTTGGGGTCGGTGAAGACCTTCTCCCCGTTCTTCCAGTCCCCCATGAGCTTGCCGCTGGCGGGGTACTTGATGAGGGCCTTCTGCTCCGCCAAGAAGGTGGGGATCAGGTCGGCGGGGAGCTTGTCCCGGTACTGGGTGCAGAGGGCCTGGGCTTTGTCCTGGGCCAGCATCACCCTGGCGAACTCCGTCCCCCCGTCCCGGACGGCCGCTTCCAGGCGGGCCCGGAAGGGCCCCACCTGGGAAAGCCCCAGGCCGAGAAGCAATAGGCCCACGACCAAAATCCCTTTTCGCTTCATCCCCTTACCTCCGGCAAGCGGTAGTTGCGCCCAAGGACCTTCACGTTGGGCTCGGGCAGGACGCGGACCCGGCCCACGGACTTCAGGTAGGCGGCCAGGAGCTCGTAGATGGGCTTGGGCTCGTGCCCCGGCTTGGCCTCTCCTGCCCGCTGGAGCCTCCCCCCGTAGGAGGCCACCAGGTAGCGGCGGCCCGGGTCCAGGGGCCTGCCGTTCACCTCCAGGTCCCGGATGCGCCTCCCCGTGGGGGCGTCGGGGTCCAGGGCGTAGCGGAGGCCCACGGTGCGGCTCACGTCCCCGCCTTGCTGGTAGAAGGGGTCGGGGGTGAAGACGTTGCTGGCGATGTCCTCGAGGACGTTCTTGATCTGCTCCCCCCGGAGGTAGAAGAGGTAAAGCTCGGGGTAGGTGAAGCCCAGGTAGGCGTAAAGGTGGTCCCGGGTGATGGCCTGGCCCGGTAGGACCGTGGTCCCCCAGCGCACCGCCGGGCTGAAGACCACCTCCACCTCGGGGTAGAGGGCCCGCACCGCCTCCCCCACCAGCTGGTCAAAGGTGGAGTAGAGGGTGTCCCGCTTGTAGAGGAGGGTTTCCGTGACCGCCAGAGGCTCAAAGAGGTGGGCCCTGTGGGGGGCCACCTGGGACTCCAAGAAGGCCTCCACGTCCTCGGCCTTGGGGAGGTGTTGGGCCAAAACGGGCAGAACCCGCACCCTGAGGTTGGCGATCCCCCCCTTGCGGAGCCTGAGGTCCGCCCGGATGAGGGCCTTGCCCGCGGAAGCCCCGGCCACGATCCAGGTCTTCCCCACCCGCCAGGGCAGGGGGGTGAGGTCGTGGGTGTGGCCGGAGAGGATGAGGTCTATCCCCTCCACCCGCTTGGCCAAAGCGGCATCCAGCTGCAGGCCGTTGTGGGAGAGGAGGACCACGGCGTCCGCCCCCTCGGCCCGGGCGCTTCGCACCGCCTCCTGAAGCTTCTTCTCGTCCAGGGCGAAGGAAAGCCCCTCGGTGAAGCTCTCGGGGTGGGAGACCTTCACGTAGGGGTAGCTGGCCCCCACCACGGCCAGGGCGTAGGGCCCCACCTGGTGGATGCGGTAGGCGGGGAAGAGGGGGTCGCCGAAGACCTCGTCCACGATGTTGTAGGAGAGGAACTCCCCCTTAAAGCCCTTCAGGAGCTCCTCCACCCGCTCCCGCCCCAGGGTCCACTCCCAGTGGGAGACCATGTGGTCCACCCCCACCAGGTTCTGCCAGTCCACGATGGCCTTGCCCTGGGTGAGGAGGGAAAGCCCCGAGTTGGTCCAGGTGTCCCCCCCGTCCAGGAGGAGGACCTTGGCCCCCCCGGCCTCCGCCTGGGCCCTCTGCTGGCGGATGAGGGCGGCCATAGGGCCAAGCCCGCCGATGGGGCCCAAGGCCCGGGCCAGCTCCACGAAGTCCAGGTAGGAGAGGAGGTAGGCCAAGGGAGTCTTCCGCGCCACCCCGTAGCGGCGGAGGATGGCCTCCCCCGTGAGGTACCCGGGGCGGCCCATGAGGGGCTTGGGGGCGATCAGGTTGGGAGGCTCCATGAAGTAGTGGGGGAAGGCCTGGGCGTGGAGGTCGGAGAAGTAGAGGAGGGTGGCCTCCCCGTAAGGAGGGAGGTCGTAGAGGCGCTTGGGGTCCTCCAGCACCTGGGCTAAAGCCCTAGGGGAGAGGCCCGCCAGGGCGGAGAGGAGAAAGAGGAGCTCCCTGCGGTTCATTTAGACCCCACGGCCGGCTTGGTGTTGAAGTCGGACTCCGGGTCCAGGAGGTAGGCCACCACATGGGCGATCTCCTCCGGGGTTAGCGCCCCCAAGGCCCCGAAGCGGTACATGACCGTGCAGGGGAAGAAGGCCCAGGCGTTGTAGATGACCTCGTAGGTGTAGCGCTGGACCGCCTCCGACTGGCCCCGCTTCAGGCCGTACTTCTCCAGGCTGGGCCCCACGTCCCCCCCTAGGTGCACGGGGGAACCATAGTGGCAGGAGAAGCAGTTGGCCTTCTGCAGGTTGTTGAAGATCGCCCCGCCCTTGCGCCAGTCCCCCATGAGCTTGCCGTCTTGGGGGTACTTGATGAGGGCCCGCTGCTCCTCCAGGAACTGCGGCAGAAGGTCGGCGGGGAGGCGGTTTCGGTGGATGGAGCAGAGGGCCTGGTCCGGGCGCTGGTTGACGAAGACCTCGGCGTAGGCCTTACCCCCCGTTTGGATGAGCTTGAGCTCCTCCTCGGTAAAGTAGCGCTGGGCCAAGGCCAAGGCCAGAAGGGCCAAAAGGAAGAAAAGAAGGGCTTTCCTCATGCTCCCTCCTCACCGCACGAAGGCGGGCCACTCCTCCACCACCGCCCCGTTGTTGTTGTAGGCCATGAAGAGCTCCAGGGCCAGGATGGGCAGGGAGTACAGGTTGGGCGGGGGATGGCCGATATTGCCGTAGCAGGCCCGGATGCGGTCCTGCATGGTCCAGGTCTGGTCGTTGGAGTAGCGGTAGGCGGGCCAGTGGGTCCAGGACTTGTCCTGGCCCAGGACGTCGGCGTAGGACAGGACTCCGGCCCTACGGCCCACGTAGGTCACGTGGCAGGTGGCGCAGCCCACGTCCCGCTGGCCGGTGCGGGCGTAGAAGAGCTTTTCCCCCAGGGCATAGAGCTCCCGCTCCTGGGGAAAGAGGAGGCGCACCTGGATCTTGTGGCCCGTGGACTTGCTGGCGATGTAGAAGGCCACGGCCACCACCTCGGAGCGCCTGATCTGCTCCGGCTTGAAGCCCTGGACCCGGGTCATGCAGGTGAGGATGCGGCTGTCCAGGTCCTCCACCTTGCCCGTGTCCAGGAAGTAGCGGGGAAGCCGGGCGGCGGCCCCCTCCAGGACCCCCTTGCCCAAGCCGAAGTCACACTCGGCCATGGTCCTGCCCGAGGGGCCCTTGCGGTTAAAGAGCTCCTCCCCCTGGGCCACGACGAGCTCCGTGGGCAGGATGCCGGCGGTCTTGAGGAGGAGCTCCTTCTGCTTCTTGGCCTCCTCCCGAGGGTCCGCCTCCTGGCCCAGGGCCACCCCGAGCGCAAGGGCCAGGAGCAAAAGCCACGTCGCGCGCATAAACCACCTCCATAAAGGCGCCCGGTCGCCCGGGCGCCCACTCTAGGCCAGCTCCAGCTTGACGGTGCCTTCGCCGGTGTCCCCGTCGGTGTCCTTGAGCTTGACGGTGAAGGTGCCCGGCTTCTCCGCCTTGAACTTGAAGCCGTAGAGGGGGTTGGCGCTGGTGGAGGGGCCGGGGCGGGCCTCCGCCACCTTCCCCCCCTCAAAGTAGACCTCCACCAGGTTGATGTACTTGGCGGGGATGATCTTGCCCTCGGCGTCCTTGCGGGTGCCGGGCTCGTTGGGGTGCTGGGCCACCGCCTGGAGCCGGAACTCCTCGCCCGCCTTGGGCTTGGCCGGGGTCAGCCGCACGATCACGCGAATCGCCATGGTCTACCTCCTTAACCGCACCCACCCACGGTGACGCGGGTGCTGGCCGAGGCCAGAAGGAGCTTGCCGTCCGCCGTCTCCACCACCGCCCGGATGGCCGTGGTCTCCGCCAGGCGGACCCGGGTGGCGTAGTAGGGCAGGGCCTGCATGGGCATGAAGCTCGCCAGGCGGGGGGTGGGGTTCTTGTCGGCGAAGAGGTGGATGGCCTTGACCTGGGCCGGGGGCAGGTTCACCTCCACCTCGGCGGGCACGTTGGCCCCGCTTTCGGCGATGGCGGGCACGTTGAGCTTCACCACGTCCGAGGGGGTGAGGTCCTTGAACCCCTTGCCCAGGGCCTCCTTCAGGGCCTTCTCCAGGTTGGCCAGGTCCTCGCCCTCGAGGCCTTGGGCCCTCACGGGAATCCCCGAAAGGGCGGCGGCCCCAAGGGCCACGCCGGTAGCCTTCAGAAACGCTCGCCTATTCACACGCACCTCCTTTGGCGCACACCTGGCGCAGCTCCTCCAAAAACTGCGCCCGGGGCCGGCTGCCAAAAAGCCGGCCCACCTCTTCCCACGCCCCCTTGCGGAAGGCGAGGAAGACAAAGCTCGGGGTACCCGGCACCCGGAAGCGCCGGGCCAGGTCCTGGCCCTCGGGGGTGGCGGTGCTCACCGAGGCCACCACGAAACGCTCCTTTAAGAGGGCCTCCACCTGGGGGTCCGAGAGGACGAAGGTGTTCATCTGCTCGCAGTAGGGGCAGGCGGGGCTGTGGAAGTAGACCATGAGGACCCGCCCGTGGGCCTGGGCCAGGGCCTGGGCCTCGGCAAAGGGGTACCAGCGGCCGAAGTCCGGGCCCGCCAGGGCCAGGCTCAGGAAGAGGAGGGCGAGCATCCGCATGGGCATTCCCACATACACCGCCCGGGTACACCCGAGGACGTTTATACCTTACCAGGGTAGCCAGGGGAATGTCAAGGGGAAAGGCCGGCCAGGAGGCACTTTGTGAGCCCTTTCCCGAGGGCCTCCCCGGGCCTTAAGTACCCGCACTTTGGTTTCTCGACGTGGGGTGCCCAAGTCGGGGCTAAAGGCTTTTTTGGGGCCCCCACCGCGGCAAAAGCCACGGTGGGGTACTCAGGCGCGCACACCCCCACAGCGTACCTACACCCTTAGGAACCGGCTCTTAAGCAAAGCTAAAGCTACACCCCTTGACGGCTGATGGAAGACCCCTATACCCTATGGCCCAGGAGGGTAAAGATGAAAAAGGCTCTGACGGTTCTCCTCCTTGTCGGCGGCCTGGCCTTGGCCCAGGCGGACGGCGCCAAGCTCTACGCCCAGTGCGCGGGGTGCCACCAAGCGAACGGGCAAGGCATCCCCGGGGCCTTCCCGCCCCTCGCGGGCCACGTGGCGGAGATCCTGGCCAAGCAAGGGGGTAGGGAGTACCTGATCCGGGTCCTCCTTTGGGGCCTCCAGGGCCAGATTGAGGCGAAGGGCATGAAGTACAACGGGGTCATGCCCGGCTTCGCCCAGCTCAAGGACGAGGAGATCGCCGCCGTCCTCACCCACATCGCCACCGCCTGGGGGGACGACAAGAAGGTGAAGGACTTCAAGCCCTTCACCGCCGATGAGGTGAAGAAGCTCCGGGCCCAAAGGCTCACGGCCCAGCAGGTGTTGGAGGAAAGGAAGAAGCTCGGGCTCAAGTAGGCCCACAAGCCTCTGGGCTCCGGGGCCTGGCCCCGGGGCCTTTGCTTTAATGGGAGGGTGCTGGCCCTCGCCCTCAAGAAGGCCTTTCCCGGCTTCCGGCTGGAGGTGGCCCTCGAGGTCCAGGAGGGGGAGGTCCTGGCCCTTCTGGGCCCATCGGGAAGCGGCAAGAGCACCCTCCTCAAGCTGGTGGCGGGCCTCCTCGCCCCGGAGGAGGGGTATGTGCGCTTCGCCGAGGCCGACCTCACCCCCCTCCCCCCGGAAAGGCGCAAGGTGGGCTTCCTCTTCCAGGACTACGCCCTCTTCCCCCATCTCAGCGTGGCCGACAACATCGCCTTCGGCCTCCTCGAGGCCCGCTGGCCCAAGGCAGCCCGGGAGGAGCGGGTGAGGGAGCTTCTTGAACGCATGGAGCTCATCCCCCACGCCAGGAAGCGCCCCACGGAGCTTTCCGGCGGAGAGCAACAGCGCGTGGCCCTGGCCCGGGCCCTGGCCCCTAGGCCCCGCCTCCTCCTCCTGGACGAGCCCCTGGGGGCCCTGGACCTGAGGCTTAGGGAGGAGCTCCTCCTCTTCCTGCGCAAGACCCTCAAGGAGGAAGGGGTCACCACCCTCCTGGTCACCCACGACCAGGGCGAGGCCTTCCTCCTAGCCCAGCGGGTGGCCCTCATGCGGGAGGGCCGCATCGTCCAGGTGGGCCGGCCCGAGGAGGTCTACGCCCGCCCCATAGACCCCTGGGCCGCCCGCTTCCTGGGGCACAAAAACCTCCTCTCCCCCGAGGAGAGCCGGGCCCTGGGCCTGCCCCCCAAGGCCCACCTCCTTCCCCCTAAGGCCCTCTCCCTGGGGGGGCCCCTCGAGGCCACCGTGGAGGAGCGCCTCTTCTACGGCCCCCGGGTGGGGCTCTGGGTGCGCCTTGGGGGGGTGCGCCTCTACCTGGAGGCCGGGGAAGGCCCCGGGGAGGGGGAAAGGGTGGGCCTCGGCCTGGACCTGGCCCAGGCGGTAGCCTGGGAAGGATGAGGCTGGCCCTGCTCCTAGGCGGCCCCCTATTGGTCACGGAGGGGCTTCGGGAAAGGCTTAAGGCGTTTCGCCTCTGGGCGGCGGACTCCGGGGCCCGGCACGCCCTGGAGCTTGGGCTTCCCCTGGAGCTATGGCTCGGGGACATGGACTCCAGCCCCCCCTGGCTCCAGGAGGCCCTCCCCGCCCCCAGGGTCCTCCTTCCCCCCGAGAAGGACCTGACCGACGGCGAGGCCCTGGTGCGGAGGGCCCTGGAGGCCGGCCCCGAGGAGGTCCTCCTCCTGGGGGCCACCGGAGGGCGGCTGGACCACACCCTGGCCCACCTGGAGCTCGCCTTCCTCCTGGCGGAGCGGGGCATCCGGGTGGAGCTCAGCGACGGCCTCACCCGGACCTTTCCCCTCCTTCCCGGGGAGCACGCCTTTTCCCTGGAGGCCGGGGCCCCCTTCAGCCTCCTCCCCTTCCCCGAGGCCACCTTAGGGGTGGAGGGAGCCCGTTGGGACCTCCCCCCCACCCCCCTGAGGGCCACCACCAGGGCCCTGGAGAACCGGGCCCTGGGGCCCATCCGCCTTCGGGTGGAGAGGGGCCGGGCCCTCCTTCACCTCTTCCCTTGACAGGGGGCAAGAGGAGGGCTACACTAGCTTTTGGCGTTTGGGCCGCTAGCTCAACCGGTAGAGCAACCGACTCTTAATCGGTGGGTTACAGGTTCGAGTCCTGTGCGGCCCACCAAACCCCCCGGGGGCGACCCCGGGGCCCTTTTATCATGGGGGCGTGGACCTCCCCAAAACCCCTCTAGACCTCCTCTCCTTGGACCTGCCCCAGGGGGAGCCCTGGGGCTACGCCCTGGCCCAGGGCCTCCTCAAAGCCCCCTGGGCCTGGCGGGCCCTCAGGCCCACCCCGGGGGTCCTAGACCTTATACGGCAGGACCTCGAGGCCCTCTACCTGGAGCTTGGGCGCCTGAGGGAGGCCTACCCCCTGGGAAGCCTGGGGGAAAGGCCCCCCCACCCCGCCGAGGAGGAGGCCCTGAAGGCCCTCCTCACCCGGGACCCGGAGGCCCTGGTGGCGGCCCTCAAGACCCACGGCCCCTGGCCTTTCGCCCTCTACCGGGCCTTCCGCTTTGACGGGGCCCTCCACCCCATCCCCCGCCCCCGCCTTCCCCGGGAGGACGAGCTCGTGGGCTATGAAGACCAGCTGAGGGCCCTTCGGGAAAACGCCCGGCGCTTCCTGGAAGGGAAGCCCGCCCTCCACACCCTCCTCTACGGGGCCCGGGGCACGGGCAAGAGCACCGCCGCCAAAAGCCTCCTCCACCTGGAGGGGGTGCGGATGGTGGAGGTGGAACCCGGGGCCCTGAGCCAGCTGGAGGGCCTTCTGGAAACCCTGGGCCAGCTCCCACACCGCCTCTTCCTCTTCCTAGACGACCTCTCCCTGGACCCCGAGGGGGAGGCCTTCCACCACCTGAAGGCGCTCCTGGAGGGGAGCCTCGAGGGGCCCCCGGAGAACGTCCTCCTCCTGGCCACCTCCAACCGCCGCCACCTGGTGCGCCGCCAGGGGGAAAACCCCCTCCCCGGGGCCGACCCCACCTCGTGGGACGGGCTCCAGGACACCCTGGCCCTCTCCGAGCGCTTCGGCCTGGTCCTGACCTTCCCGCCCTTTGACCGGGAGCTCTACCTGAAGGCCGTGGCCCACCACCTGGGCCGCCCCCTCACCGAGGAGGAAAAGAAAGAGGCCCTCCGCTTCGCCCTGAACCGGGGCTTTTCCGGGCGGGTGGCGAAGCAGTTCGCCAAGACCCTGTCCTGAGTACCCCAGAAAAGCCCTTAGCCCCGACTTGGGCACCCTGTAAACCAAAGCGCGGGCACTTAGGCTCCCTCGGCGAACCTTATGGCGGCCTCCACGAACCCGGCGAAGGGCGGCGAGGGGCGCATGGGGCGGCTCTTGAACTCGGGGTGGCTCTGGAGGGCCAGGAAGAAGGGGTGGTCCTTGAGCTCAATGGCCTCCACCAGCCCTGCCCCCCGGCCCTTCATCCCCGGGGTGATGGCGGAGATGACGAGGCCCGCCCTCTCCAGCCCGTCCACGTACAGGGGGTTCACCTCGTAGCGGTGGCGGTGGCGCTCCAAGACCTCTTCCCGGCCGTAGAGGCGGTGGAGCAGGGTGCCGGGCCGGATGCGCATGGGCCAGTCTCCCAGGCGCATGGTCCCCCCCAGGCCCTCCGCCTCCAGTTGCTCCGGCATGAGGTCAATGACGGGGTGGGGGGTGTAGGGGTCAAACTCCGTGGAGTTGGCCCCCCGGAGGCCCGCCACGTTCCGGGCGAACTCAATGACGGCGATCTGCAGGCCCAGGCAGATGCCCAGGTAGGGGATCTTCCTCTCCCGGGCGTACTGGGCCGCCCGCACCTTGCCCTCAATCCCCCGCACGCCAAAGCCCCCGGGCACCAGGATGCCCGCCACGTCGGCGAAGGCCTCGTCCAGGTCCGCCGCCTCCAGGCTCTCGGCGTCCACCCACTTGACCTCCACCTGGGCCCGGTTCTTGATGCCGGCGTGCTTGAGGGCCTCGAGGAGGGAGAGGTAGGCGTCCGGCATCTTCACGTACTTGCCGGCGATGGCGATGCGCACCGTGCGCTCCGGGTTCTTGAGGATGCGCACCGCCTCCTGCCAGAAGGCCAGGTTGGGGAAGACGGGCTCGAGGCCCAAAGCCCGCTCCACCACCCGGCCAAGCCCCTGCTCCTCCAAAAGAAGCGGGACCTCGTAAAGGTGCTCCACGTTGGGGCTGCTGAAGACGTGGCCCGGGCGGACGTTGGTGAAGAGGGCCACCTTCTTCCTCACCTCCTCAGGGACGGGCTTGGCGGAGCGGAGGACGATGGCGTCGGGCTGGATGCCCACGCCCCTCAGGGTGGCCACGGAGTGCTGGGTGGGCTTGGTCTTGAACTCCTCGCTGGTCTCCAGATAGGGCACCAGGGTGAGGTGGAGGTAAAAGGTGTTATCCTCCCCCTCGTCAAAGCGGAACTGGCGGATGGCCTCGAGGAAGGGGAGGCTCTCAATGTCCCCCACCGTGCCCCCCACCTCCACCACGGCGATCTCCGCCCGCTGATCCTCGGCCACCTTGCGGATCCGGTCCTTGATCTCGTCGGTGATGTGGGGGATGACCTGGACCGTCTGGGAGAGGTACTCCCCCCGGCGCTCCTTCTGGATCACGGAGAGGTAGACCTGGCCGGTGGTGAGGTTGTTGCCCCGGGAGAGGTCCATGTCCAGAAAGCGCTCGTAGTGGCCGATGTCCAGGTCGGTCTCGGCCCCGTCGGCGGTGACGAAGACCTCCCCGTGCTCGTAGGGGCGCATGGTCCCGGCATCCACGTTCACGTAGGGGTCTATCTTGATGGCCGTGACCCGGTAGCCCCGGGCCCGGAGGAGGGCCCCCAGGGAGGAGGTCAGGATCCCCTTCCCCAGGCTGGACACCACGCCCCCGGTGACGAACACGTACTTCCTGGGCCTTGCGCTTCGGGAAACCCCGCTCACGGGACCTAAGCCTACCACATCTGGCGGAAGGGGCCAGGTCTATGGTAAAGTCTTCTTCAGCGTTCTTGCGGGGTCCCCCGATCCCCCGGCAAGGACGGAGAGCGCTTTGCCCAAATCGTCAAGGAGGGCCCTGGTGAAGACGTACGTGCCTAAAGAGACCGAACCCCGCTGGGTTCTCATAGACGCCGAGGGGAAGACCCTGGGCCGGCTGGCCACCCAGATCGCCACGCTCCTCCGGGGCAAGCACCGCCCCGACTGGACCCCCAACCTCGCCATGGGGGACTTCGTGGTGGTGGTCAACGCCGACAAGATCCGCCTCACCGGCAAGAAGCTCAAGCAGAAGATCTACACCCGCTACAGCGGCTACCAGGGGGGCCTCAAGGAGATCCCCGCTGAGAAGATGCTGGCCACCCACCCCGAGCGGGTTCTGGAGCACGCCGTGAAGGGCATGCTCCCCAAGGGGCCCCTGGGCCGCAGGCTCTTCAAGCGCCTCAAGGTCTACGCCGGGCCCACCCACCCCCACCAGGCGCAGAAGCCCGTGAGGCTGGAGGTCAAGTGATGGAGCAGTACTACGGCACCGGAAGGCGCAAGGAAGCCGTGGCCCGGGTCTTCCTGAGGCCCGGAAGCGGCAAGATCACCGTGAACGGCCTGGACTTCGGGGACTACTTCCAGGGCATTGTGCGGGCGGTGGCGGCCCTGGAGCCCCTCAGGGTGGTGGACGCCCTGGGCCGCTTTGACGCCTACATCACCGTGCGGGGGGGCGGCAAGAGCGGGCAGATTGACGCCATCAAGCTGGGCGTGGCCCGGGCCCTGTTGCAGTACAACCCCGACTACCGGGCCAAGCTGAAGCCCCTGGGCTTCCTCACCCGGGACGCCCGCGTGGTGGAGCGGAAGAAGTACGGCAAGCACAAGGCCCGCCGGGCGCCCCAGTACTCCAAGCGCTAGGCCTTTTCCCCTCCCTCCCCGGGGCCCATCCCGGGGAGGCTTTCCCTTAGGGCCCTTTCCAGCTCCTCCGGGTCCAGGGGGTGGACCAGGCCGTGGCGCAGGTAGACCAGCCGGGCCTCGGCCTCCACCCCCCAGGCCTGTTGGAGGGCCCTGCGGTAGACGGCGAGTTGGAAGCGGTAGGCCTCGGGCCGCACCTCGCGGTCCGTCTTGTAGTCCTCCAGGTACCACCGCCCCCCCACCCGGTAGAGGCGGTCCAGGACCCCGTACCAGACGGTGCCCCCCAGGGGCAGGACCAGGGGAAGCTCGGCGTGGTCCTCCTCCCGGGCCTCGAGGGGCGGGAGGGAGGGGCCCAGCATCCCCCGGTAGCGGCGGAGGAGGTCCCGGACCTCTTCCAGAAGCCTTCGCTTTTCCCCCTCGGCGAAGGGGAAGGCCACCTCCTGGAGGAGGAGGCCCGCCATGGCCCCCTCGTCCTCGGGGTCCAGGTGGCGGGCGATGGCGTAGTGGACCAGGGTGCCCAGGGCCCGGGGGAACTCGGGCAGGGCCTCCTTCTCCAGGGCCTCGGCCAGGGGCACGGGCTCCTTTGCCTTTGTAAAGGCGCTTGGGGAGTAGACGAAGGGGAGGGGCCTCTCCGGAAAGGCCAGGTGGGCGTAGGGGGCGGGAAGGGGCGGCGGGGGCGGGGTTTGGGGCCGGTCGCCGAGGGGAGGGAGGGCCTTAAAGGGGTGGCGGCGCACCAGGGGGTCCTGGCCCTCCGGCCCCAGGCCCAGCCGCTCCAGGGCCCGAACCCAGGGCCCGGGCCGGCCCGAGGCGCTTCCCGTGAGGATGAGGACATCTCTGGCCCGGGAAAGGGCCACGTAGAGGAGGCGGCGGGCCTCCTCCGCCTGGGCCTTCCGGAGGGCCTTCCGCACCTCCTTGTAGGCGGGGGTGCCCCTGAGGGCCACCTCCCCACCCAGGCCCACCAGCAGGTCCCCTTCCTTGGGGTTCTCCCTGCGGGAGAGGTCAAAGAGGGCCACCACCGGCCACTCCAGCCCCTTGGCCCCGTGGACGGTGAGGACCTGGACCCCCTCTTCCCCCTCGGGAAGCTCGGCCGTCTCCGGGTCCTCGGCCCGAAGGCGGAGCCACTCCAGGAGGGCCTCGAGGTCGGGGAAGCGCTCCATGGCCGCGAGGAGAAGCAGGGCGTCCAGGTTGACCCGGGCCCGGGAGGAAAGCCGCCTCAAAAAGGCCTCGTCCCGGGAGAGGCGCTTCAGGGCCTCCAGAGGGGGAAGGCCGGCCAGGGCGCGGAGGGCGGTGAGCTTGGCCTGCACCGTCTCCGGGAGGAGGGGGATGGGGTCTTGGGCCTTCAGGGCCTCCTCCACCTCCGAAAGGTCCAGCCCCACCCAGGGCCCCCGCAAGAAGGCCAGGAGGGCGAGGCGCTCCTCGGGGCCCGGGGGGCCTTCCAGGAGGGAAAGCCTCAGGGCGTGGTAGAGGTCCCGCACCTCGGGCCGGGCGAAGAAGCTCCGCCCCCGCCCCAGGGCGTAGGGCACGCCCCGGGCGCGGAAGGCGGCCTCCAGGGGAGGGAGGCTACTCCGGCTTCGCACCAGGACCGCCATCTGCGAAAAGGCGTAGCCCTCCTCCCTGAGGGCCATAAGCCTGTCCAGAAGCAGGTGGGCCTCGGCCCGCCTCTTCTCCTCCAGCCCCCCTTCCCCCACCACCCAGTGCACCTCCACCCGGCCCACCTCCTGCCGGTGGGGCCTCACCCTTACCCCCTCGTCCCCGAAGAGGGCGGTGAAGCGGTTTAAGAACTCGGCCACCGCCTGGGCGTGGCGGTAGGTGGTGGAAAGGTAGCGCACCTCCTCGGCCCGCTTCAGGGCTTCCCGGAAGACCTCCACCCGGGCGTTGCGGAAGAGGTAGATGGACTGCTTGGGGTCCCCCACGGCCACCAGCCTGGCCCCGGCCTCCTTAAGCCCCTGGAAGAAGCGGCCCTGGAGGGGCCCGGTGTCCTGGTACTCGTCCAGGAGGATGTGGGGAAAGCGCTCCACCACCCGCCTCAGGGCCTCCCGGTTTTCCAGGACGCGGAGGGCCAGGGCCTCGAGGTCCGAGGGGCTTAGGAAAGCGGGAAGCCTTCTCCGGTAGCCCTCCAAGGCCTCCAGGTAGAGGGCGAAGACCCCCTCGGCCCCGGGGAGGGAGTGGAGGGTCTCGGCCAGGGTCCGCTTGCGGTAGAGGTGGAGAAGGGCCCCCGCCAGGCCCCCGTCCAGCCCCTTCCGGTAAAGCAGGCTTCGCGCCTCCTCCAGGAAGAGGGCCTCGGCCAGGAAGGTGTCCAGAAGGGCGAAGTCCGGGTCCAGGCCCAGGAGGGGGGCGGTGTGGCGCAGGGCCTCGGCCATGAAGCCGTGGATGGTGGTGAAAAGCGCCCCGTGGACCTCCCGCTCCGCCTCCTTGAGGCGCGGGTCCTCCGCCGAAAGCGCCAAAACCGCCCTTTTGGCCCGCCCCCTCAGCTCCTCCGCCGCCTTGCGGGTGAAGGTGAGGGCGGCGATGCGCCTTAGGGGCACCCCGCTTTGGAGGAGGCCCTTCAGCTCTTCCACCAGGGCGTGGGTCTTCCCCGTGCCCGCCGAGGCCAGGTAGACCCTCATCCTTCCTCCTTGCGGCAGATGTCTTCAAAGCGGCAGGTATAGCAGTGGTTCCCGGGCCTAGGGGCGAAAGGCCCCTCCCGCCAGAGGGCTAGGGCTTGTTGCAACAGGGGGTCTATCTCCTTTGTAGCGGAAGGCCTCTGCCCCCTACGGTAGGGGATTTTGCGGTGAAGACTGGGCTCACCCAACCAAGGCCAGACCCACAGATAGACCGCTTCCACCTTTCTTGTGAACCTCCCCTGGACAAGCTCCTCTATGGCTTTCCACTCGGTCCAGCGCTTCCTAGGCCCTAGATCGGGCCGGGCCTCCTCCGGGAGAAGGCGGTAGATGTGGACGGCATCCCCCTCCCACCGCACGCCGTCCAGGTACAAGCGATAGTGCTCCCGATTCCAAGGAACGAAGAAACGCATCCCCTCCAGGTGCTCCCGGTGGGCCTGGAGCCAGGGGGAGACCGCGGGGTCGGCCTCCAAGGCCTTGGGGTCCTTGGCCAGGAGGGCCCAGCCCCTGGCCTCGCCGTCCGTGGTGGGGAAGCGCTCCAGGTAGACCCTAAGGGGGCACTCCTCCAGAAAGCGGCGCAAAGCCTCTAGGGTGGGAAGCCCCCGGGCCCGGGAAGGGGGGGTGGGCCGGAAGGGGGTATGGGGGAGGGCCTCGAGGCGGCTAGAAGGGGGTAAGGGCTCGGGCCGCCTGCCCTCGGCCAGGGGCTCTAAGGGCCCCGAGGGGCCCGCCCTGGGGTAGAGGAGAACGACCTCCTCCCCCCGGCTCGCCACCTCCTCCCGGAAGAGGGGGTCCAGGCCCCGAAGCCGCCTCTTAAGCCCCCGGAGAGGGCCCTCTTCCCGCAACTCCTCTAGGAGGAAGTAGTCCTCCCGCTCCCCCAGGGTGTACCGCCCCGCCACCCACTCCAACACGTAGGCCCGCCTGGCCCTGATCCCCGTGGCCCTGAGGGGCGGAAGGACCGGGATCCCCTTCCCCACCTCGGGGGGCAGGGTCTCGTCCAGGATGAGGCTCCGCCACCAGGCCAGGGGGTCGGCCCGGTCCACCCGGAGGGCCAGGCGAAGCCGGGCCAGAAAGGGCTCCTTGGCCTCCACCCCCAGGCGCTCCAGGGCCTCCTCCGCCCAGGCCAGAAGGTCCTGGCCCGGGGCGCGGAGGGCCAGGAAGGCCCGCCACTCCTCCAAAAGCCCCTCCCGCTCGGCCAGAAGCCCCAGGGCCTCCTCCCCGGCCAGGCCCAGCCTCAAGGCTTTCCGCCCCAGCCGGGCAAAGCCCAAGGCCAGGAGGTCCCGGCCCGTGGGGTAGGGGGAGAGGAGGGCCAGCACCCTCTCCCCTTCCTCCGTCTCCGCCAGGCTCCGCTCCCGGCCGTCCTCCAGGGGCAGGCCGTACTCCTCCTTGAGGAGGAGAAGCCCGGGAATCCGGTCCTCCGGGGCCACCACCAGCACCTCCTCGGGCGTTAGCCCCTCGCCCCCCAGCGCCCTAGGGGCCAGGGCCCGCTTGAGGGCCTTCAGGAGGTAGCGGGCCTCCTCCACCGGGTTGGCCAGGGCCAGGACCTCCCGCCTCGGGGGCCTTGGGGCAAGCTCCCGCCAGGGGGTGAGCCCCTCGGGGAGGACCTCGAGGGTGAGGAGGACGGGAACCCTTTTGGCCAGGCGCTGGAGGAAGCGGAGGTCCAAAGGCCCCACCTCCCGGAAGCCGTCCACCACCACCAGGCTTGGCTCAGGATGGAGGCGCAAGGGGGCTCGGATGGCCTTGTGGCGGAAGTCGTCGTAGTCCAGGCTCCCCTGCTTGAGGCGCTCGTAGGCCAGGTAGACCCGCCGAAGCCGCCCCGCCTCCCCCTCCTTGGGCAGGGCGAAGGGGGAGAGGCCAGACCGCTTCAGCTCGGCTATGGCCCGGGCGAAGAGCCGGGCCTCCCCCGGGGCAACGCCGGGCCCCATAAGCTCCCTCAGGGCCTCCCCCACCAGGGCCACCCGCCCCGCCCCCGGCAGGAGGGGCCTAAGCCAGCCCGCCTCGGCCAGGACCCGGTAGTAAAGGGCCTGGAGGGAGAGGAACTCCAGGCCCAGGAAAGCCCCCCTGGCCCCAAGGAGGCGGTAGACGTAGGCCCGCTGGTGGGGAAGCCCCACCCAGAGGACCCGGCCCCGTCTCTCCAAAACCCGAAGGGCCCAGTCCAGGGCCAGGGTCGTCTTCCCCGAGGCGGGAGGCCCCAAGACGGGATAGAGGCCCGCCTTCATACAAGGGGCATTCTACGCCCCGGGCTATTGGGGAAGGGTTTCTGAGGGAAGGTCCAGGGGGATGGGCCTCAGGTCCTGGCCCAGCCGCAAAACCCCCACCACCCGGCCCCGGTGGAGGACGAAGCAGCGGTACTCCCCGGGCAGGGCCACCACTTGGCGGGCCAGGGAGAGCTCCTTGAGCAGGGGCCAGGGGCGCCTGGCCATGGGTTTACCCCGCAAGGGGCCCAGGTGGGGCATGGGCCTGCCCCGCTCCACCGCCACAAGGAGAAGGGGCCGCTCCTGGCCTAGGAGGACCAGGGTGGCCCCCTCTTCCCGGTACAGGCCCAGGACCTGAAGACCCCGGATGAGAAGGAGGCACTCCTTGAGGGCCGCTTCCGGGCTGGACCCCTCCCCCAGGGCCACGCCGAGGAGGAAGAGGAGGAGGGGTCCCAGCCGCCTCATCCCTAGAAGCCCCGCTCGGCCGAGATCAGGGCCAAAGCCGCCCGGGCCAGGAGGGAGGCCCGGTAGGGCTCTTTCTCCAGCCGCCCCTTGGCCTCGGCGATAAGGGTCTTCACCAGGGGGTCCTGGCCGCGGTAGTAGTCAAGCTCCTTCTCCGCCCGGTCCACCAAGGCCTGGGCGCGGAGGGTGGGGTCCTTCAGCTCCCTACCGCCAAAGGGCCGTCCCTGCCGCATCCCCATCCCGGGCCGCCCCGGGGCCCCGTGAAAGCCGTGGCGAGGGCGGGGAGGCTCCCCCTGGGCCGCCCGGAAGAGCGCCAGGGCCGCCTGGGCTTCCCGCGCAGCCTTGAAGGCCTCCTTGGCCCCGTAGCTCTTCTCCGCCCGGGCCTTCACCTCCTTGGCCCAGGCCAGGAGCTTCTCCTCCCCGGTGGCCCCCTGGGCCACGGTCTGGAGCCGGGCCAAGGCCATGGCCGCCATGGCCTCCTGCCGGTAGTCCACCCCCTGGGCCAAAGAGAGGCCCGCCGCCAGAACCACCGCACCCAAAAGCGCCCTTTTCATCCCTATCACCTCCGGCCTCCAGGCTAGCCCCCTTCCCTAAAGGGCGCGCCGGGGGAAACCTTAAGCGAAGCTAAAGGCAGGAGGAGCCCCACCGCCGCGCCGCCCCGGTTCTCCACCCGGGCCCTGCCCCCGTGGAGGCGGGCCACGGCGGCCACCAGGGCCAGGCCAAGGCCCATCCCCTCCCCTCCGTGCACAAAGGGCTCCAGGGCCCTTTCCAGAAGGCCTTCCGGGAAGCCGGGCCCGGAGTCCACCAGCCAGAGCCACACCCCCTCCCCTTCCCGCTGCAGGAGGACCCGTACGGGCGGCCTTCCGTGGCGGCGGGCGTTCTCCAGGACGTTCTCCACCGCCAGGGCCAAAAGCTCTGGGTCCGCCAGAACCACCCCTTCCCCTTCCACCGCAAGCCCCATCTCAGCCAGAAAGGCCTTCAGGTCCAAAGGCCTCGGGCGGAGGCCCCCGGCCTCCAGCTGGGAGAGGCGCAGGAGGCCAGAAAGCCGCCTTTCCAGACGGGCCGCCTCCCTCAGGGCCCCCTCCAAGGCCCGGGGCTCGGGCCTGCGCCTCAGAACCTCCAGGTAGCCCTTGAGGGCGGTGAGGGGGGTGCGGAGCTCGTGGGAGGCGTGGTGGGCGAAGCGCCGGGCCAGGGCCTCCTTCTCGGAAAGCTCTTCAAGAAGATGGGAAACCCGAGAAAGGAGGGCGTTTAAGGCCTCCACCACGGGCTTGAGCTCGCTCAAAGGGGGCTCGGGCAGAGGGCTCAGGTCCTCGGGGGAACGGGCTTGGAGGAGGGCCTCCAGCCGGGAAAGCGGCCGCAGGGCCCAGGTGAGGGCCAGGTAGGCGAGGAGGAAGACCAGGAGGAAAAGCCCCCCGCCCAAGGTGGCGTAGCGGTAAAGAAGCCGCCTCCCGAGCCCAGAAACCCCCTCCAGGGGCACGGCGAGGCCGAAGCCTCCCCCTCCCTCCGGCAGGGCCACGTAGAGGACCCCCCGCCACACCCCCTGGTAGGGCCGCCCCTCCCGGAGGGCGAGAAGGAGGGGCTCGGGCAGAGGCCAGTCCTGGAGCTCGGTGAAGCGGACCTCCTCCCCCCGCACCACAAAGCCCGCCCCGCCCCCATAGGTCTGGCCCAAGCGGAATAGCTCTAGAAGAAGGGCCTCTTCCTTGGGCCCCTCCTCCTTGAGGAGGAAGAGGCGGGAGAAGATGGCCCTTTCCAGGTCCTCGGCCGCCGCCTTCTCCGCCTCCTTCACCGAGACCAGGGCCAAAGGGACCAGAAGGAGGAGGAGGGCGAGGCCGAGGAGGGCGAAGAGCCTGGCCCTAAGGGAGGAAAAGGCGGTAGCCATAGCCGCGCACCGTCTGGATGGGGTTGGGCTCCCCTAGGGCCTTGCGCAAAAGGGAGAGGTGGACCTCCAGGGTGGCGGGCTCCACCTCCTCCCCCCAGACCTTCAGCATCAGGGCCTCCTTGGAGATCACCTCCTCCGGGGCCTCCAGGAAGGCCTTGAGGAGGAGGAAGGCCTTGGGGGAAAGCTCCAGCCGCCTCTCCCCCCGGAAGGCCTCCATGCGCCTCGGGTAAAGGCGGAGGTCCCTGTAGGCCAGCACCTCCTCCTTGCGCCGGGAGCGGCGGAGGAGGGCCTCGAGGCGGGCCAGAAGCTCCTGGAGGCTGTAGGGCTTCACCAGGTAGTCGTCGGCCCCCTCCTTGAGCCCCTTCACCCGCCACTCCACCCCGCCCAGGGCCGTCAGCATGAGGACCGGCACCTCGGAGCGGGCCCGGATCTCCTTGAGGAGGGAAAACCCATCCCCCTCGGGCAGAAGGACGTCCAGGACCACGGCCTCCGCCCAGGAAAGGTGGGCCAGGGCCTCCTTGGGGCTTTCCGTGGCCCTGACCTCGTGCCCCTCCAGGGAAAGCCCCAGCTCCAAGGCCTCCCGCACGCCAGGGTCGTCCTCCACCAGAAGGATCCTCATACCGAGGGGTTCTTCCAGAGGCCTAGGGCCCGCACCGGGGCGTAGACCTCCAAAGGCGGCAGGGCCTCCCCCGTCTTCAGGTCCAGGCGGTGGATGCGGCCTCCCCCCCGCCTTGCGGCGTAGAGGAGGCCTCCGTGGGGAAGGAGCTCCACCAGGCTCATCCGCTCCTCCCTCTCCAGAAGAGGGAGGTCCAAGGAGCCCAGAAGGGCCCCGGAAAAGTCCACCACCCGCACCTTGGCGGCCTCGGTGTCATAGAGGTAGAGCCTCTCCCCCTCCACCCCCACCCCGCCCAAAAGCCTCAGCTCCTCGCTCTCCCTAGAGCGCCGGAAGGCGTAGCGGGAAAGGTAGCGGCCCTCGGGGGAAAGCCGCTGCACCTGGCGGTTGCCGTAGTCCAGGACGAAGAGGAAGCCGGAGGCCGCCACCAGGACCTTGGGGTCTTGGAAGGTGCCCCGGCCCGGGCCCTGCCCCCCGAAGCGCCCTCGGCACCGCCCGGCCAGGTCCAGGAGGCTGATGGTGGCCGTCTCCCCGTCCAGCACGAAGAGGGTGCCGTCCATGACCGCTAGGCTTACGGGGAAGAGGAACTCCCCCGGCTTCATGCCGTAAGGGCCGGTGGAGAGGAGGAGCTTCCCCTCGGGGGAGAAGCGGTGGAGAAGTTTGGCCCCGTGCTCAAAGACCGAGACCCAGATGCCCCCTTCCCCGTCGGCGGCCACCGAGAGGGGCGGGGCGGGGAAGTGGCCCGGGGCGGAGCCGATGCCGGAGATGAGCCTGGCAGGGGTGCCCTCCAGGTCCAGGAGGCGCACCGAGCCCTTCTTGGCCTCCACCCCTAGGAGGAGGTAGTGGGCCTGGGGCAGGCCCCGGTCCTCCTCCCAGGGCCCCTCGAGGACCCGGACCACCTCGTCCAGGCCGGGACGCTTGGCGGGGTCCTTCTCCAGCATCCTGAGGACCAGGTCGGAAAGGGCCTGGGGGATCTCGGGCTTGAGCTGCTTGGGGGGCGTGGGGACCTGGAAGATCTGCTGGTGGATCACGGTCTCGTACGCCCCGGTGAAGGGGGGCTGGCCGGTCAGGGCCTCGTAGAGGACGATGCCCAAGGAGTAGATGTCCGAGCGGTGGTCCAGCCTCTGCCCCTTGGCCTGCTCCGGGCTCATGTAGACGGGGGTGCCGATCCTGGCCCCGGTGATGGTGAGGCGGGTCAGGACCCGGCCGGCGGCGATGCCGAAGTCCATGAGGCGCACCCCCCGGGGGTCCACGCCGTCTTCCCGCAGAGCCCCCTTGAGGACCATGATGTTGCCCGGCTTGATGTCCCGGTGGACGATGCCCCGGGCGTGGATGTGCTTGAGGGCGTCGGCCACCCGGGCCAGGATGGCGGCGGCCTGCTTGATGTTGAGCCGCCTTTCCTCAATGAGCCGGTCCAGGCCCTCCCCCTCCAGGAACTCCATGGCGATGAAGTGCACCCCGTCCACCTGGCCGTGGTCGTAGACCTTGACGATGTTGGGGTGGTCCATCTTGGCCAGGACCTCGGCCTCCCGGTGGAAGCGGCGCACGAAGCGGGGATCGGCCAAGAAGCGCTCCTGGGGCACCTTCAGGGCCACCAGGCGGCCCGTCTTCTTGTCCTTGGCCTTGTAGACCGTGGCCATCCCCCCCACGCCCACCTTCTCCAGGATCTCGTAGCGCTGGGAGAGGCTCTGGACCTCCTCCGTGGTCTTGGTCCGGGTGGGGCGCCTCTCCCGGGTGGGCCTCCGCCGCCTCACCCGCCTTGGCCCCAGGTAGACCCGGGGGGCGGCCAACGCCCCCAGGGCAAGGAGAAGCCAGGGGGCCACGGCCTGGAGCCGGGCCCCCAGGGCCACCCCCGCCCCGGAAAGGAGGGCCAGAAGCAGGAGAAGGGGCCAGGGCGCAAGGCGCACCGCCAGAAGCGCGGTGAGGGCCACCAGCAAAAAGGCGAGAAGCCAGGCCATCACTCCACCCTAAGGGCCACGGCGGTCGCGTTGTCGTCGCCGCCGCGGCGCAGGGCCTCGGCCACCAGGGCCTCGAGGCTTCCCTGAAGGTCCTTCCCCAGCCGCCACTCCTCCTCGGGGACCAGGCCGTAAAGGCCGTCGGTCACCAGGAGCACCCCTTCCCCCGGGGCCAGGCGCACCTCCAGGAGGTCAAACCGGGCCTCGGGCAGGCCCAAGGCCCGGGTGAGGAGGTTGCGGTAGGGGTGGCGCTCGGCCTCGGTCCGGGTGAGGACCCCCTCTTTAAGCCGCTCCGCCACCCAAGAGTGGTCCTCGGTGAGGCGGCGAAAGCCCCCGGGGCCGAAGAGGTAGGCCCGCGAGTCCCCGATGTGCCCCAGGGCCCCCTCCTTGAGCCAGTCGGCGTAGAGAAGGGCGGTCAGGGTGGTGCCCATGCCCTTCCTTCCCGGCTTCTCCGCCTCCTTCTCCACCCTCCTCTGCGCCAGGGTCAGGGCCTTCTCCATGACCCGCTTCAGGCCCACGGCGGGGCGGCCCTCCTTGAGGTGCTCGCCGTAGGCCCGGGCCGCCTCGGAGAGGGCCTCTATGGCCACCTTGCTGGCCCACTCCCCCGCCTCCAACCCCCCCATGCCGTCGGCCACCGCCAGGAGGAAGAGGTTGCCCTGGAGCAGGCTGAGGTGCAGGACCCGGTGGAAGTCCTCGTTGTTCTGGCGGCAGCCCGCGTGGGAGACGGCGGCCGCCTGGAACCGGGGCGCAAGGCGCATCGGCTCCATTGTATAGGATGGAGGCGTGGAGCGCCTGGCCGACCTGGTGGACCTCTACGAGTACCGGGTGGAGGACCTGGCCCAAGGCCGCCCCCCCAAAGGGGGCAAGCGGGCCCTCCTGGAGCTCCGGGCCTTCTTGGCCCAGGCCCGGCTCCCGGCCCCCTTGGCCAAGCGCTTCCGCCGGGCCGACGCCCGCTTCCGGGCCCTGAGGGGCCAAAGGACCGAGCCGCCTCCCGCCCTGGACCTCCCCACCCTCCTTCCCGAGGAGCCGGCACCCTCCAGGGAGGAGGGCCAGGAGAACCTCCGCACCCTCGCCCTCAAGGTCTGGCGCCTCCTGGCCTCCCGGGAGGCCAGGGCCCGGGCCAAGGACCTCCTTTCGGGCCGGCGGGAGGAGCTCCGCCTCATCCACGCCTTCTTGCAGAACTACCTGGACTACCGGGAAAAACCCGAGTTCAAGCGGGACTACAACCTCTCCCGCTTCACGCCCACCCACCCCATCCCCTCCCTCACGGACAGCCTCCTGGGCCTCGAGGACCCCAAGGTGGCGGAGGCCCTCCTTTTGGAGTACCTGGAGACCGCCCTCCGCATCCCCCAAGACCTCCCCATCCCCCCGGAGGAGACCAGAAACTACGTGCGCCGCTTCCTTAACCGCCTCCTGGACTGGGACGAGGCCTATGGCCTACCCCCCAAGCGGGACCTTTTGGCCCTGAGGCGGGCCCTGGAGGAGGCCCGGCGCCTGGGGGCGGGGGAGAAGGCGATCGCCCGCCTGGAGGAGCGCCTCAGGGAGGAGGCCAAGGAGGAGAGGCGGCGGGAGCTCCTTCTGGAGGAGGAGCGGCGCCGGTTCCGGGTGGCCCAGGAGAAGGCGCTGGCCCTGCTGAACCTCCTGCCCGTCCCCCAGGGGGAAACCCCCTGGCCCGAGGTGCCCCCGCCCGGGGAGGTGCAGGAGACCCTGGCCACGGTCCCCCTGGCCCCGGGCCGCGTGGCCCTGGGCCCCTTGGTCCTCACCTTAAGCCAGGTGGACGGGACCTGGTACCTGGGCCTGGCCGGGGAGGACCACGTCCTGGAGGAGAGCCAGGTCCTGCCCTGGGAGGACCGGGAGGTGTGGGCGGTCCGGGAAGGGGACCTCCTCCACCTGAGGCTCGAGGCCCGAAGCGGCCTCAGGCTTTACGAGCTCCTCTCCGAGGGCCGGGTCCTGGCCCTTCTCCTCTCGCCCAAGGGCGACTACGCCTACCTGCGCCTCCTCCGGGGCCTCTCCGCCAAGCTCAAGGGGGAGTTCCGCCCCGAGGAGCTGGGTCCAAGGCTTGCGGAAAAGTACCGCCAGGCCCCGGAGGAAGCCCTCCTAGACTTCGCCCGCAAGGGCCTCGAGGTCACGCTGAAGCGCCTGGGGGGCCAGGACCCCGGACCCCTCCTCCTGGAGGTGGGGCAGGCCCTGGGCTTGGAGGGGGAAGCCCGGGTCCTGGCGGAAGCCTTGCGGGCGTACCTGGGCCGCCGCCCCCCCACCCGGGAAACCCTGGGGGGGGAGGTCCGCTTCCTCTCCCCCGAGCCCCAAAGCCTCAAGGTGGGCAGCGCCGTGCTCTCCCTCCGGCTTAAGGAGGACGGGGTCTATGTGGGCCAGGCAGGAGAGGTGCCCCGGCGCCTCAAGGACCTCCTGGTCTACCGCCTGGCCGAAGGGGCCCTCATCCTGGCCCGAGAGGGCAGGCGGCTCGCCTACCTGGTGGTTGGAACGCCTTGACGCAAAAGGTCTCCTTGATATAATCCCGGGCAAGGAGGCCCATGAAAGTCCTAAAGCACAAAGCCTTCGCCCGCCTCATCCTCTCCTACCTGGTCTCCCAGGCGGGGAGCAAAGTCCACCGGGTGGCCCTTCTCGTTCTGGTCTACCTCCTCACGGAAAACGCCCTCTGGGTGTCCCTGGTCCTCGGGGTGCAGCTTCTCGGCACCGTGGTCTTCTCCCCTCTTCTCTCGGCCTGGGCGGACACCCAGGATCGCAAGCGGCTCCTCGTCTGGTCGGACCTCCTCCGCGCCCCCCTGGTGGCCCTGATCCCCCTCCTGGGGGCCAAGAGCCTCCCCGTCCTTCTCCTCCTGGTCTTTCTCATTGAGCTCCTGCGGGACCTCCACGACCCCATCCAGAACGCCGTGGTCCCCGACCTGGTGCCCAAGGAGGAGGTGGACGAGGCCAATAGCCTCATCCTCCTCGCCGACCGCCTCTCGGAGGTGCTCTTCGTGGGCGCGGCGGGGGTCTTGGTGGCGGCGGTGGGCCCGGCCTTCGCCTTCTACCTGGACGCCCTCACCTATCTGGCCTCGGGCCTCCTCCTCACGGGCCTCCCTCCCTTAAGGCCGGAGCGCCTCCCCAAGGCGGGGTACCTGGAGCGGGTCAGGGAGGGCCTGGGCCACCTCCTCCGCCACCCCACCATAAGGCGCGCGGTGGGCACCCTCTTCGCCGCCGCCTGCTTCGGCTCGGTGGAGACCGCCTTGGGGGTGGTCCTGGCCATCAAGTGGCTGGGGGTGGGCTCGGCGGGTTTCGGCTTCATGGAGGCGGCCATGGCCCTGGGGGCCATCCTGGGGGGGCTTGCCATGCCCTACCTCCTAAGGCGCTTCCCCCGGGAGCGGCTCTTCCTCCACGCCCTCTTCCTCTTCGGGATCTTTGAGGCTTCCATCGGGGCCTTCCCCGTCTTCGCCTGGGTGCTCGTGGCCTTCTTCTTGGCGGGGTTTTTGAACATGGCCTTCATCGTCCCCGCCCGCTCCATCCTCCAGCTCAACACCCCCCAGGAGATGCGGGGGCGGATCTTCGCCGCCTTCAGCGCCGTGATGAACGCCGCCGTCCTCACGGGCACCATGTTGGGCGGGGCCTTGGAGGGCGAGATCGGGGCCCCCATGGTCTTCCTCCTGGCGGGGGTCATGGTGAGCCTGGCGGCGGGCTACGTCCTCCTCACCGGAGGCATCCCCGCGCCCAGAGGAGAGGCCGCCTAAGCCTCCTTGAGCCAGCGGGCGGCCTCGAGGGCGTAGTAGGTGAGGATCCCCTGGGCCCCGGCCCGGCGGAGGGCGAAGAGGCTTTCCAAAACCGCCCGCCTTTCGTCCAGCCACCCCTTCAGGGCCGCCGCCTTCAGCATGGCGTACTCCCCGGAGACCTGGTAGGCGAAAAGGGGCTTAAAGAAGCGCCCTTTGAGGGCGTGGAGGACGTCCAGGTAGGGGAGGGCGGGCTTCACCATGAGCATGTCGGCGCCTTCTACATCGTCCAAGGCCGCCTCCCTCAGGGCGTCCCAGAGCCCCGCCTTGGGGTCCATCTGGTAGCCCGCGCGGTCCCCGAACCGGGGGGCGCTCCCCGCCGCCTCCCGGAAGGGGCCGTAGAAGGCGGAGGCGTACTTCACGGCGTAGGAGAGGATGGGGACGTGGGCAAACCCTCCCCGGTCCAAAGCCTCCCGGATGGCCCTAACCTGCCCGTCCATCATGGCGCTCGGGGCCACCACGTCCGCCCCCGCCTGGGCCTGGGAGAGGGCGGTCTTGGCGAGGAGCTCCAAGGTGGCATCGTTGTCCACGTAAAAGCCCAGGGGGCCTTCCCGGACCACGCCGCAGTGGCCGTGGTCCGTGTACTCGCAAAGGCAGGTGTCGGCCATGACGAGAAGCTCGGGGAGCTCCCTCTTGAGGAGACGGATGGCCCGCTGGACCACCCCCTCCTCGGCGTAGGCGCCCCTCCCCAAGGGGTCCTTGGCCGCCTCGGGCAACACGCCGAAGAGGATGACCCCGCCCAGGCCCGCCTCCAGGGCCTCCTCCCCCACTCGGGGAAGCTCGGAAAGGGGGTGGCGGAAGACCCCGGGCATGGAGGGGACCTCCTCCCTCTCCCCCCCCTCTTTCACGAAAAGGGGGAGGACGAGGTGCTTCGCTGAGAGCTCCACCTCGGCCACCAAGGGCCTCAGGAGGGGGGAACGTAGCCTTCTTGGGCGCTCCATGGCTTCCACTATACTCAGAGGGGAGGGAGCATGAACCTGCAGAAGCTCTTGAAGGAAGCCCAGAAAGCCCAGAAAAAGGCGGCCGAGGTCCAGGAGCGCCTGGAGAGGATGACCGTGGTGGGCACGGCCCAGGGCCTGGTGGAGGTGGAGGCCAACGGCCACGGGAGGATCCTCGCCCTGCGCCTCAAGCCCGAGGTCCTGAAGGCCTTCCAGGACGACCTCGAGGGCCTGGAGGACCTCCTTTTGGTGGCCATCCAGGACGCCCAGAAGAAGGCCCACGAGCTTTCGGAGAAGGAGATGGCCCGGGAGCTGGGCGGGGTGGGGGACATGCTGGGGAAGCTCCTCTAGCCCATGCGCTACCCGGAAAGCCTCCTCAAGCTCGCCCGGGCGCTCTCCCGCCTTCCCGGCATCGGCCCCAAGACCGCCCAGAAGCTCGCCCTCTTTCTGGCCTTCCACAAGGAGGTGGCCGAGGAGCTCAAGGAGGGCTTGGCGGCCCTTAGGGACCTCGGGGTCTGCCGGGTCTGCGGCAACCTGGCGGAGGGGGAGCTCTGCCCCATCTGCCAGGACGAAGGGCGGGACCGCGCCCTTTTGGCGGTGGTGGAGACCGTGGCCGACCTCTACGCCCTGGAGCGGAGCGGGGAGTTTTCCGGGGTCTACCACGTGCTGGGCGGGGCCCTGAACCCCTTGGAGGGCGTGGGGCCCAAGGACCTCAACCTGGAGGGCCTCTGGCCGAGGCTCCAAGAGGTGCGGGAGGTCATCCTGGCCACCTCCATGACCGTGGAGGGGGAGGCCACCGCCCTCTACCTGGCGGAGGAGCTGAAGCGGCGGGGGGTGAAGGCCACCCGCCTGGCCTACGGCCTGCCCGTGGGGGGCAGCCTGGAGTACGTGGACGAGGTGACCCTGGGCCGGGCCCTGGAGGGGCGAAAGCCCCTCTGATACCACCCCATGCTGGGAAGCTTCCCAGGGCTTTTGGACCGTCAGATGGAAAAGCGCGTGGAAGGTCTCCTTCAGGAGCTCCTATACCGGGTGGAAGGGGCCCACGCCGCCGCCATCGGCAACCTGGAAGGCCTCCTGGTGGAAGGGGTTAAGAGGCGCCGGGTGGACCTGGAGGCCGCCATCGCCGAGCACGCCGCCCTCCTCCGCCAGGCCAGGGCCGCCTACGCCAGCGCCCTGGGTTCGCCTACCCTCCAGGAGCTTTGGGTGGGGGCAAGCCCTGTGGTAGGCTATGCCCGGATGCTGGGCAAAGAACTCTTCCTCCTTCTCCTCCTGAGCCCGGAGGCCAACCTGGGCCAGGCCCGGCTCCAGGCGGCTAGGGTAGGAAGCGCCCTAGGAGAGGTGACGGGATGGCTTACCTAGAAAGCCTGGCTCCCCTTGGGGTGAAGCGGGCGGTGCTGACGGGCCTGGACGGCCTGGTCATTGAGGCTTTGGGCCGGGGAACCCCTTCCGCCGAGGTGCTGGCGGCGGAGCTGGCCTCCCTGGCCCGGCACATGGCCCCGCTGGCGGAGGCCTTGGGCGGGGAGGTGCGCCGCTTTACCATGGCCACCGAGGGCCTCGAGGTCCTGGCCCTGAAGGTGGGGGACTACCTCCTGGGGGCGGTGCTGGAACGGGGCATGGACCGAAAGGCCATCGGCCAGGAGCTTTCCCGCATCGCCCTTAAGTTGGAGAATCTCTAGGAGGCGTGGTGAGGGAAGCCCTGCAGGAACTAAAGGCCACCAAGGGGGTTCGGGTGGCCGCGCTCCTCGGCGAGGACGGCTTCGTGGTGGAAGAGGTGCGGGGGGAGGGAGCCCCCGATCCCAGCCTCCTCTCCGCCCGGGCGGCCACCGTCCTGGGCACCGCCAAGGCCCTGGGCCAGACCCTGGGCCAGGAGGGTCTAGAGGAGGTCATGGTAGAGTACCCGGAGGGGGTGCTCCTCCTGGCTCCGCTACCCGGCCACCACCTGCTCCTCTTTCTGGACGGGGTGCGGAGCCTGGGCCGGGCGCGGTTGGCCTTGAAGCGAGCGCTGCCCCAGATCACGGAGGCCTTAGCATGAACGAGCTGAAGCTGGACATCCAGATTGACAAGGACACCGCCATCGGCCGCTACACCAACCTGGCCCTCATCGCCCACACCAAGAACGAGTTCATCCTGGACTTCGCCCTCCTCCAGCCCCAGGGCGGGGCGCTGGTGGTGAGCCGCATCATCACCAGCCCCCAGCACGCCAAGGCCCTCCTTAGGAGCCTGGCGGAAAACGTAGCCCGCTACGAAGAGACCTTCGGCCCTATCCCGGAGCCGGTAGCGGAAAACCAGGCCTAGAGGTTTTCCCGCCACCAGTCCAGGTAGGCCCTGAGCCGGGCCACTCGGCGGTCGGGCCTGCCGGAGCGGGAAAGCTCGTGCCCCTCCTCGGGCACCCGGAAAAAGCGGGTCTTCACCCCCAGGTGGAGGAGGGCCGTGTACCAGGCCTCCCCCTGGTCTATGGGGCAGCGGTGGTCCTGCTCGGCATGCACCACCAGGGTGGGGGTCTTCACCTGGTGGGCCAGGCGCAGGGGGCTTTTCTCCCACAGGACCTCAGGGGCCTCCCAAGGCGTGGCGAAAAGCTCCAGGAAGGTGAAGCGGGGGCCGATATCGCTGGCCCCAAAGAAGCTAAACCAGTTGCAGATGCTCCGGTCGGTCACCGCCGCCCGGAAGCGATGGGGGTGGCGGGCGGTGAGCCAGTTCACCATGTACCCCCCGTAGCTTCCCCCCGCCACCCCCACCCGCTCAGGGTCCAGGGGGAAGTGGGCCAGGACGTGGTCCAAAAAGCCCAGGAGGTCCTCCTCGTCCCGCTCCCCCCAGGCCCCTTCCAGGAGGGCGTAGTCCTGGCCGTAGCCCGTGGAGCCCCTGGGGTTGGCGAAGGCCACGGCGTAGCCTGCCTTCTGGAACAGGGCCAGCTCCAGCATGGGGGCCCGGCCGAAGGCGGTGTGGGGCCCCCCGTGGATGTAGAGGATCAAGGGGTGGGGGCCTTCCCCTTCCGGCAGGAGGACAAAGCCCGGGACCACGTGCCCCCTGGGGCTTTCCCAGGCCGTGTAGAGGGGTTCGGGCAGGGCAAGCCCCTCGTTGGGGTCCAGGGTTCCCAAAGGCCCCTCCAGCCGGGCCGGGCGGGTGAAGTCCTCGGTGAGGAGGAAAAGCCCCTTTTCCGTCTTGGCGAAGGCCAGGACGCTCCCCCCCGCGGGCAGGGCCTCGGCCCGCCCGTCCAAGCCCACCCGGCAGAGCCTGGCCTCCCCCGCCTCCGTGCGCACCAGATAGACCCCGTCTTCCCCCCACCTGGGCCCCTGGGGGTGGGCGCCAAAACGCAGGTCCGAGTTGATGGAGTTCCCCAGGCTCCCCTCCAGGAGGACCCGGGCCCTTCCCCCCTGGAGGTGGTAGAGCCTGGCCTCCGTCCCCCCGCCCCGCTCAAAGGCGTGGCCCAGGAAGAAGAGGCCTTCCGGGCTCCACTCCAGGGCCTGGATGGGGCCCACGCCCCCGTAGACCTTCCTCAGGCCCCCCTCCTCCAGGAGGAAAAGGGTGTCCCGCCCCTCCCTCTGGGCCTTCAGGTCCTCGGGCATCACCAGGTAAAGGCCTTCGGGGGCGAAGACCATCTCCTTGGGGGCGGGGTAGCGGGAGAGGAGAAGGCGCCTCTCCCCGCCCTTCAGGAGGTAAAGGGCCACCTGCCCCTCGGGAAGGAGCCCCTTGCCGTCAGACTTGAAGGGCCAGCCCTCAAAGACCCGGGGGGTTCCCGGCCTGGGGGCCTCCTCTAGGGCCAGGAAGGCCACCTGGCCCTGGGGGCCCAGGGCGTAGTCCAGAACCCCCGCCGTCTCGGTGAGCCTTTCCGCCTCCCCGCCCCGAAGGTCCAGCCGGAAGAGCTCCTGGCCTTCCCCCACCCTGCGCAGGAAGTAGACGTAAGGGGCCTGGTAGCGGGGCTTTCTGGCCTCCTCCTGGGTGAGGAAGCGCAAGGTGCCGTCGTAAAGGGCCAGGCGGGTGCGGTAGCGGGGAGGATCGCCCTCCACGATGTCCGTGAGGAAGAAAAGGGGCAATCCCTCAGGGCCGGGCGTGAGGTCGGAGAGGAAGCGAAACCTGTAAAGGATTTCCGGTTCCATGCCCCCATGATACTGACCGGTCATTCGCCCGCAAGGGGCGCCCTTTTCCGGTAAGCTGGCCCCGTGGACCGGGACGAGCTGGTGCGCTACCTGAACGGGTACCTGGACCTCGAGGCCTTCCCCCAGGACCCCTCCCTCAACGGCCTGCAGGTGGAGGGGAAGCCCCGGGTGACCAAGGTGGGGGCGGCGGTGGACGCGGGCGAGGCCATCTTCCGCAAGGCCCTGGAGGAGGGGGTGGACTTCCTCCTGGTCCATCACGGCCTCTTCTGGGGCCGGCCCTTCCCCATCGTGGGCCACCACAAAAGGCGGCTTGCGCTCCTCTTCCAGGGGGGGATCAACCTCTACGCCGCCCACCTGCCCCTGGACGCCCACCCGGAGGTGGGCAACAACTTCGTCCTGGCCCGGGACCTGGGCCTTCTGGACCTGACCCCCTGGGACGTGGGGGTGAAGGGGCGGTTTCCCCTGCCCACCCCCCTCCTCCAGGTGGCCGACCGCCTGGGCCAGCTGACCGGGATGCAGCCCCTGGTGCACCAGGGGGGACTGGACCAGGTGGAGACGGTCATCATCGTCTCGGGCTCGGGCACGGGCCTCCTTCCCAAGGTGGACGCCGACCTCTTCATCACCGGCGAGCCCAAGCACGCCGTCTTCCACGAGACCTTTGAGCGGGGCCTCAACGTCATCTACGCCGGGCACTACGACACGGAGACCTTCGGGGTCAAGGCGTTGGCCCAACACCTTTACGAGCGCTTTGGCCTCCCCTGGGTCTTCCTGGACCACCCCACGGGGCTTTAGATGGCGGGCCTCTTCCTGACCCTCGAGGGCCTGGACGGAAGCGGCAAGTCCACCCAGGCGAAGCTTCTCGCCGCCTTCCTGGAGGGGAGGGGCCTTCCGGTGGTCCTCACCCGGGAGCCCGGCGGAGGGCTTCCCGGGGTGCGGGATCTCCTCCTTAGAGGGGAACTCTCCCCGGAGGCGGAGTACCTCCTCTTCAGCGCCGACCGGGCGGAGCACGTGCGCAAGGTGATCCTCCCGAGCCTCGAGGCTGGGGCTTGGGTGGTCTCCGACCGCTACCTGGACTCCAGCCTGGCCTACCAGGGCTTCGGCCGGGGGCTTCCCCTCCCCTGGCTTCTGGAGGTGGCCAAGGAGGCCACGCTGGGCCTCACCCCCCGCCTCACCTTCCTCCTAGACCTCCCCCCGGAGGAGGCCCTAGGGCGGGTGAAGGACCCTGACCGCCTGGAGCGGGAAGGCCTCGCCTTCTTCCAAAGGGTGCGGGAGGGCTACCTCTTCCTGGCCGAGAAGGAGCCCCACCGCTTCGTGGTCCTGGACGCCACAGGGAGCGTGGAGGCCGTGGCCCAGAGGATCCAGGCCCGCCTCCTCCCCCTTCTGCCATAATGGCCCCATGGCCCCCCTCCGCGTCGCCTTAAGTGCCCGCACGTCGGTTTTGCGGCATAGGGTGCCCAAGCCGGGGCTGTGGAAGGGCTTTTCTGGGGCCCCCACCGCGGCAAAGGCCGCGGTGGGGTACTTACTAGGCCTCTTCCTCTTGGTCCTGGCCCAGGGCCTGACCTTTCCCAAGAGCACCCTCTACGTGGAGCAGGGGGGAAAGCGCCACCTCCTCAAGGTGGAGGTGGCCGACACCCCCGAGCGCCAGGCCCAAGGCCTCATGTTCCGCAAGGCTTTGCCTGAGGACGAGGGCATGGTCTTCCTCTTCCCCGCCCCCACGGCGGGGGGCTTCTGGATGAAGAACACCCTGATCCCCCTCTCCATCGCCTTCTTTGACCGCCAGGGGGTGATCCTCCGCATCCTGGACATGGAGCCCTGCCGAGCCGACCCCTGCCCCGTCTACTACCCCGGGGTGGTCTACCAGGGGGCCCTGGAGGTCAACCAGGGCTGGTTCCGCCGCCGGGGCCTCAAGGAGGGGGCTAGGGTGGGGGGCAAGGCCCTCAAGCTCTGGCCCAAGCCGTGGAACGGAACCCCCTCTTCCCCCTAGCCGCCTTCGCCCTCCTCATCCTCCTCTCGGTCTTCTCCCTGTTGGGCTACCTCCTGGCGGCCAGGCGCTACCCCGGGCCGCCCCCGCCCACGGGGATTTTGGTGGAGACGGAGGAGGGCCCCCGCCTCCTCAGGGGCCGCCTGGCCCGCACCCCCGAGGCCTGGGCCCGGGGCCTGGGCCTGCGGCAGGAGGGCCTCGAGGCCCTCCTCTACCTCTTCCCCGAGGCCACGGACGCCCCCTTCAGCGCCGAGGGGTATCGTTTCCCCGTAGTGGTGGCCTTCCTGGACGGGGAGGGGCGGGTCCTCAAGGTGGCCCACTTGCGGCCCGGGGAGAGCGTGAGCCCCGGCACCGCCTACCGGGGGGTCCTGGAGGTGCGGGAGGGCCTCCTCGCCCTACGCCCCGGGGACCGGGTAGCCCCTAGCGGGACGGCCTATCCAGGCCCCTGAGGTCCAGGAGGAAGTTCCCCGTGGAGGGGACGAAGACCGTCTGCACCCCGGGGGCCAGCTTCTCGGCGAAGGTGAGCTGGACCACCTCGGGGGCGTTCTTCAGGGCCCGGCCCCTGAGCTCAATGGCCTTGGCCTCGCCTTCGGCCCGAAGGATCGTGGCGTCCCGCTCCCCTTTGGCCTCGATGACCCGGCGCTCGGCGGCGATCTCCGCCTGCTTGCGGCGGTTGATCTCAATCTGCACCTGCTGCTCGGCGGTCTGCTTCTCCTCGATGACCTTGGCCACGGCCTCGGGGATGCGGATCTCCCGCAGGAGGACGGAGATGAGCTCGATGTGGTACTGGCGGAGGGTTTCCTCGAGGCTCTGGATCACCGAGGTCTCCAGGGCGGTGCGCTGGGTGCTGATGAGCTCGGCGGCGCCAAACTGGCCCACGGCGTCCCGCACCTTGGAGCGCACCTGGGGCACGATCAGGGTCTCCAGGTACCCCGGTCCGACTTCCTGGTGGAGTTTAGGGGCCCGGTCCTTGAGGATCCGGTACTGGACCGTCACGTCCACCCCGATCTCCAAGCCCTCCTTGGAGCGAGCCCGGATGGAGGTGTCCGCCCGCCTCTCCCCCTCGTGGGGGGCGGAAAGGGTCACCTCTTTGACGCGGGCATCGTAGAGGACCACCTGCTGCAGCCCCGGCACCACGAAGTGGACCCCCTCGTAAAGGGGCCTGTCCTGGACCCCCCTCAGGATGTTGAAGACCACCCCCACGTGCCCCGCTGGCACCACCACAAAGCTGTTGGCCAGAAGGAGGAGCGAACCTCCAAGCCCCAGGAGGGGCGGGGCCAGGCGCCTCCTTGGGGTGAAGAGGAGGCCCACCCCCAGGAGGATCAAGACAAGGCTCACCAGGTTCAGCATGAAAAAAGTATAAGGCCTGGGGCTAACCCCAGGCCCCCGGCGAAAGGCCCTACTCCTTCTTTTCCGAAGACTCCGACTTTTCCGAAGACTCCGACTTTTCCGAGCCCTTCTTGGCGTAGTCCTTCACGTGCCAGCCCGAGCCCTTGAAGATGATGGCGGGCGGGGTGATGACCCGCTTCAAGGGCTCCCCCGTCTCCGGGTGGGCCTTGAGGGGCTCATCGTGGAAGCCCTGCTCAAACTCGTAGTAGTTTCCGGTTTCCAGGCCCTTGTACACGTAGACCGGCATACCCTTACCCTCCCCCGCCATTCTGACACTCAAAGCCATTGAGTGTCAAGGCCCCCGAGTGGTACCCTCCCTCCGTGGACAAAGCCGCCCTCAGGCGCTGGGCCCGCCGCGTCTGGCGCTCCCTAAACCGGAAGGCCCTGGCCGAGGAGGTCCTGAAGGCCCTCCTCCCCTGGCTAAGGGCCCGGGGCTTCGGGAACATCCTCCTCTACCATCCCCTTCCCCACGAGCTGGACCTCACCCCCCTCCTCGAGGGCTACCCCGCCCGCTACTACCTGCCCAAGGTGGCGGGGCAGGGGCTTACCGTTCACCCCTTTGGCCCCCTGGCCCCGGGGCCCTTTGGCCTCCTGGAGCCCACCACCCCCCCCGTGGACCCCGGGGTCCTGGACCTGGTGGTGGTGCCGGGCCTGGCCTTTGACCGGGAGGGGTACCGCCTAGGCCACGGCCAGGGCTACTACGACCGCTTCCTGGCCTCGGTCCGGGCGGAAACCCTGGGGGTGGTGCCGGAGGCCCTCCTCCTTCCCCGCCTGCCCCGGGACCCCTGGGACGTGCCCGTGGCCCACCTAGCCAGCGAAAGGGGGGTGTGGCCCGTCGCCCGAGGCCGGCTTTGGTGTTAGACTCACCCCATGCGGGGAGCCCTTCTGGACCGGGACGGGGTGCTCCTCCTTCTGGACGAGGAGGCCCTTTACAAAAAGGCCCTGGAGCTGGCCGCTTATGGGGCGGGGCTTGAGCGGAGCCTGGCCGTCTTGGCCCGGGGGATGCGGACCCTGGAGGGGGTAGTGCGGAGCCTGGCGGAGAGGACCCTGGAGGAGGAGGCCCTCTCACCGCCTGGTGGCCGAGGCGGCCGAGGCGCTTAACCTTCCCTAGCGCCTCCTTCCCTGGCGCTACTACCGCTTCATGAAGCGGGCCCCGGGAGCGGAGGCCCTCCTACGCGCCCTCAAGGCCAGGGGCCTAAAAATTGGGGTCCTCTCCAACACCCTGCCCAGCCTCCAAGAGAGCCTGGCCCATTACGTGGAGGGGTTCTTCGCCTCCACCTCGCTCGGGGTGGCCAAGCCCCACCCCGAGGCCTTTCTCCTGGCCCTAAAGGCCATGGGCCTGAAGCCCGAGGAGACCCTTTACCTGGACGACGACCCAGAGAACGTGGAGGCCGCCCGGAGGCCCAGCCTCCGGGCGGAGGTGTACGCCTACCAAAGAGCGCTGGGGAGCTGAAACCGAACCAGCTTCCCCTCCACCACGGTGAGGAGCCGGTCCTTACCCTCCAAAGCGACCCCGTTAGCCCCTTTCAGAGGAAGCTCGGCCAGGAGCACCTTGGTCACCGGCCTCACCGGCAAAGGCGCGCGCTCCTCCAAGCCGCCCTCATCCCAGGTGGTGAAGGCGATATCCTCCCCGGCATTCAGGTTGAGGCGGTAAAGAAGCGCCCGGTCACCGCCCTCCTCCAAGGCCAGCAGGTTCTTGGGCTCCGGCCACGCCACTCCCACTACCCGGTTGCCAGGCCCGTCCAGAAGGTAAACGTATTCCGCATAAAGGCCCACCGGGCTGGACAGGAGCAGGACCAGGCGCACCACCCGGCTCTGGCAGTCGCAGAGGGGCTCGGCGCTGACCAAAAGAAGGTAGTTCCCCGAGGGGTCCAAGGTCAGGTGCCCGGAACGCATGCGGCGGAAGACGGCGGGCAACACCTCCTTACCCCCTCCCTGCCCCAAGGGAACGTACCGGTTCTTTCCGTCCTCCAAGACCCCTCCCACAAGGCGCCATGGCGGCAGAACCACGTCCCCAGAACCCGGACCCAGTTCCTTCACCCCCTCAGGGGCTAGGGAGTACACCTTCTCCCCCACCGCCACCACCTGGCCCCGCATCATCCCCACCCACCGGGCAGCCAGGTCCAAGGTCTCTGCAAAGGAACCGGAAGGCAAAGCTTCTGGAGCCTCGGCGGGCTGGGGGACCTGCTGGGCCTTCTCAGCTTGCCTGGGGGAGTTGCGGCGCGCCTCCACCCACGGCTTTAGGGCGGCCAAGGCCATGGCCAGCTGGTAGCGGTTCACCACCGCATCCAGCCCGAAGGAGCCATCGGGATTCAGGGCCATCAAGCCTAAGCCCACCACCTTGCGCACAGCGGAAGCCGCCCAGTGGTCCTTGGGCACGTCCCAGGGCAAAGGCGCCTCCTTGTCCGCGCCCAGCCGCTCGGCCAGGCGGGCCAGCACCACCGCCAAGGCCGCCCGGGTCAGGGGCTCCTGGCCGCGAAAGGTGCCGTCGGGGTAGCCGGCCACCAGCCCCCAGGTGACCGCCAAGGCCAGGGGCTCCAGGACCCAGTGGCCCGGGGGGACATCCTTGAAGGCCACAGGCTTGGCCTCCACCCCAAGGTCCCGCAAAACCCGCCCCAAAGCGCCCGCCAACTGGTAGCGGTTCAGGGGCTCCTGACCCCGGAAGGTGCCATCGGGGTAGCCCTGAAGCCAGCCGGCCTGCGCCACCCGCTCCACCTGCTCGGCCAGGGGCCCAGGAGGAATATCGGAAAAAGCGGCCCAGGCCCAGCCGCCCACCGCCAGCAACACACCCACGCTCCAACTCAGCTTCATAAACGCCCCCCGTCCAGAATACCCAGGTGGGCTGGAACCCGTAAAGCCCTTGGCGCTTCGGGCTACAGCACCGGGAGCTCGGCCACGGTGAGGACCTCGAGGCCCGGAGTCCCTTGCCGGAAGGCGGCGATGCGGGCCACCACGTGCCCCCCGGCCCGGAGAACCACCTTCTCCATGGCCTTCATGGTCTCCCCGCTGGAGACCACGTCGGAGATCAGGGTCACCTTCTGGTTAAGGAGCTTCTCGGCGAAGCGGCGGTCCAGCCAGAGGACCTCCCCCACCCCCAGGGTCAGGGTCTCCACCTCCTGGATGATGGGGTCCTCCATGTAGGGGCGGCGCCGCCTCCTGGCCACCACGTAGGGGAGGCCCATCTCCTCCGCCAGGACGTGGGTGAGGGGGATGGGGCTGGTCTCGGTGGTGAAGAGGACCTCGGTGTCCTTGGGCACCAGGGGCTTTAGGGCCTCGGCCGCCGCCCGCACCAGCTCCGGGTCCCCCAGAAACTCCACCAGGGGGATGCGCCGCCCGGGAAGGGGCTCAATGAGGGGCACGTGCCGGGTGACGCCGCCGATGGTGATGGGATAGGTTTCCATACCGCCCTCCTACTCCGGCTTGAAAAGGGGCAGGTGGCCCAAGGCGATCACGTCCTGGCGGGGCGTGCCCTCGGTGAAGACCGCCAAAACGGCCACCACCTGCCCACCCACGCTCTCTATGAGCTCCCTGAGGCCCGAGAGGGTGGAGCCCGTGGAGACCACGTCGTCCACGATGGCCACCTTTTTCCCCCGGATCAGGGGGATGTTGGCCCCGTCCAGCACCAGAAGCTGGGGCTTGCCCGTGGTGATGGAGAGGACCTGGCGGCTTATGGGGTTGATCATGTAGGGCTTCTCGGTCTTTCGCGCCACCACGTAGGGCTTGCCGGTGATGCGGGAAAGGGCGTGGGCCAGGGGCACCGCCTTGACCTCGGGGGTGACCAGGGTCTCCGCCTCGGGGGGCAGGCGCTTGGCCAGCTCCTCGGCGGCGGCCTCCGTGAGCTCGGTGTCCCCCAGGAGGTTGAGGAGGGCCACGGCCACATCCGGCCCCACCTGGACGATGGGAAGATCCCTTCTTACCCCGGCGATCTCCACAGGGTAGGTCCTCACGCCGCCAGTCTATACTGAAGTCATGCTGAGCGCCAAGATAGAGACCCTGGGCGTGGACCCCCAGAACGGCAGCGTGGTGGTCCTCCTCAGGGCGGAGAACGACAAGCTTCTGCCCATCGTCATCGGCCCCCTCGAGGCCCACCACATCATGGTGGCCCTCCAGGGGGAAAAGCCCCCCCGCCCCTTGACGCCGGACCTCCTCCTTTCGGTGATGGACATGCTCCAGGCCAAACTGAAGCGGGTGGAGATCATAGACCTCAAAGACGGCACTTTCTACGCCCGGCTCATCCTGGAGCACCGGGGCATTGAGCTGGAGGTGGACGCGCGCCCCTCCGACGCCATGGCCCTGGCCCTGCGGGCGGGGGCCCCCATCCTGGTGGCGGAGGAGGTGATGGACAAGGCGGGGGTGGAGGAGGCCAGCCTCAAGCCCCACGGGGCCGCAGAGGCCTAGCCCCCCATGACGTGGACGTGCACGTGGAAGACCTCCTGCCCCCCCTTTTCCCCCACGTGCACCTGGACCTTGTAGCCCTCCAGGCCCAGAAGCCGGGCCACCCGGTTGGCGGTGCGGAACAGGGCCCCCAGCTTCCTCTCCCCCACCTCGTCGTCGGGGTAGTCGGAGAGCTTCGCCACATGCTCCTTGGGCACCACCAGGACGTGGATCGGGGCCCGGGGGCGGATGTCGTGGAAGGCCACGAAGCCCTGGTCCTCGTAGACCTTTCTGGCGGGAAGCTCCCCGGCGATGATGCGGCAGAAGACGCAGTCCATGGGCCCATTCTAGCGGGCCAGGGGCAGGGCGGGAGAGGCCGCCTCCTTGATCCCCACCACCGCTCCCAGAAGGGTGTACCCCTCCACCCCCCGCACCTGGGCCAGAACGGTCTCCCCGGGGAGGGCCTGGCCCTCGAGGCGGGCCTCGTAGTAGTCCGGGGTGTGGCCCAGGAGGAACCCGCCCTGCCTCCTTTCCACCAGGACCTCCACCTCTCCCCCCAGCTTGGGCCGTATGCGCTCCTCCGCCAGGCGCTGGGCCAGGGCGATGAGCTCCCGGGTGCGGCGCTTTCTCACCTCTATGGGCACCTGGGGCATGGAGGCGGCCCTGGTCTTGGGCCTAGGGGTGTAGGTGAAGGCGTGGACCCGGGTGGGCCTGAGCTCCTCCAGAAAGGCCAGGGTCTCCCGGTGCTCCTCCTCGGTCTCGGTGGGCAGGCCGGCGATCACGTCGGTGGTGAGGGCGAAGCCGGGAATGAGCTCGTAGGCCCTCTGGACCAGGGCCCGGTAGTAGGCCTTGTCGTAGCGGCGGCCCATGAGCTTGAGGAGGCGGTCCGAGCCCGTCTGCAGGGAGAGGTGGAGGTGGGGGCGGACCTCTGGGGCGTAGCGGGCGATGACCCTTAGGAGGTCCTCCCCCGTGTCCTCGGGCTCAATGGAGGAAAGGCGCACCTTGGCCCCCAGGTGGTAGAGGTCCTCCACCAGGCCCGCCAGGCCCCTGGGGTGGCCCCGGTAGCTCCCGAGGCGCACCCCGGTGAGGACGATCTCCTTGATGCCCATACGGAGAAGGGCCTCGGCTTCGGCCAGGGCTTCCCGGTAGTCCCGGTGCCTTTCCTTGCCCCTAAGCCTAGGGATGATGCAGTAGGCGCACCCCGCCTGGCACCCGTCCTGGACCTTGAGAAAGGCCCGGACCCGGCTATTCAAAAGCCCCCGCTCCCCCGCCCCCCAGAACTCGTTGGGCGGGGTGGTGATGGGGTCCGAGGGCAGGCCGAAGCGTTCCAGAATCACCTTGGGAAGCTCGGCCTTGCGGGCGTTGGGCACCACGGCGTCCGCCCCCAGGGCCTCTACCTCCTCGGGGGCGAGCTCGGCGTAGCAGCCGGTGACCACGATGAAGGCCTCGGGGTTGTGCCGCCTGGCCCGGCGGATCTCCTTGCGGGCGTCGGCCTCGGCGGTGGTGGTGACGGCGCAGGTGTTGATGACCACTAGGTCCGCCCCCCCGGCCTCCACGGGCACCACCTCCGGCTCCAGGGCCTTGAGGAAGCCCAGGAGGGCCTCGGTCTCCACCTGGTTCACCTTGCACCCCAGGGTGCGGAAAGCGGCGCGCATCCTTCCCATTCTGGTAGGCTTGGGGAGTCCCGTCAATGTGAGCCCCCCCACTTGCCGTGAAAGCCCAAGGGGTTGTACCATCTTCCCCGCTAGCCCCAAGATATGGGGGGATAAGGAGGGTTATGGAGCGCCATTTCTTTGACGAGCACGCCCGGGCCATCGCCAAAAGGCAGTACCTGCAACCCGGGGACGGGGACATCCTGGGCATGTTCCGCCGCGTGGCCCGGGAGATCGCCAGGCCCGAAAAGCCCGAGGAGAGGGCCTACTGGGAGGAGAAGTTCTACGAGCTCATGAGCACGAAGCGCTTCTCCCCCGGCGGGCGCATCTTGGCGGGGGCGGGCACGGCCCACGGCAACCTTCTCAACTGCTTCGTCCAGGGAGCCACCGAGAACCCCCCGGAGAGCTTCGCCGGCATCATGGAGGTGGCCAAGAAGCTGGCCCTGGTCACCAAGGTGGGGGGCGGGAACGGGGTCAACCTGGACCCCTACCGCTCCAAGGGGAACCGCAAGCGCCGGGAGGTGCGGGGGGTGGCCTACCTCTCGGCGGAGCACCGGGACCTCGAGGACTTCATCCGAGGCCTCATGCGCCCCCCCACCAACCCCGAGGGGGAAAAGGAGGAGATCGCCCTCAAGAACTTCACCCGGGTGGTCTACGGGGAGCCTTCGCCAAAGATGCGGGCCCTGGCGGAGCGCTACGGGGTGCTGGTGGTCAAGGAGCCCCCCAAGGAGCGCATCCTGGTGCCCGACGACATGGGGGGGATCGTGGAGGCGGCCAAGGAGGCGGCCGCCCTGGCCCGCCAGGGCCTCACCCCCCACGTGGACTTCTCCCTCCTAAGGCCCGAAGGGGCCCCCATCCGGGGAAGCGGGGGGACGAGCTCCGGCCCCGTGAGCTTCCTCCTGGAGATCTTTGACAACTTCCTGGAGTGGGCCGCCCTGGGCGCCGAGGAGGCGGGCCCCGTGGCCACCCTGCGCTACGTCTACGCGCCGGTGCTCCGGGTGGTGCGGCAGGGGGGAACCCGCAGGGGCGCGGGGATGGCCACCCTTTCCATTGACCACCCCGACCTCCTGGACTTCCTCACCGCCAAAGACCTGGACCGGGAGAAGGCCGAAGGGGACATCTCCACCTTCAACATCTCCGTCCTGGTCACCGAGGCCTTCATGCGGGCCTTGGAAGAGGATGCCCTTTGGCCTGTGACCCCCGTGGAGGTCCCCGGCAAGTACTACCCCTACCCCCTCGAGGGCCCCTACACCGGGGAGATCCCCAAGCTGCCGGAGCGGGAGGACGGGGCCAAGGCTATCCCCCTCTACGGGGGCAAGGTGCCCGCCAGGTGGCTGTGGCACGAGATCGCCTGGCACGCCTGGGCCACGGGGGAGCCGGGCCTCATCTTCATAGACCGCATCAACGAGCTTTCCGCCCTGAAGGGGCTTGGGCCCCGCTACCAGATCCGCTCCACCAACCCCTGCTTCGTGGGCTCCACCCGCATCCCCACCGAGTTCGGCCTGGTGCCCATTGAGGAGCTGGCCAAGAAGGGGGAAAGCTTCTTCCTGGTCACCGACCGCCGGGCCCCCTACGGCGGCCTAGGCCTCCCTCAGACCGCTCAGGGCACGGTGGTGCGCAAGGCGGCCCGGGCCTTTTACACCGGGGTCAAGCCCGTGGTGCGCCTCACCACCCGGGAGGGCCTGGAGCTCACCCTCACCCCGGACCACCTCCTTCTAACCCCCGAGGGCTACCGGGAGGCGGGGAGCCTGAAGCCCGGGGACCGGATCCTGGTGCAAAGCGGCGAGGGGCTCTTCCCCAAAGAGGAGGCCCTACCCGCCGCGGTCCTCGAGGTGGTCCAGGAGCGGGTAGCCACCGCGGGAGGCCGGGGAGGCCGAGGCCGCGCCGATATCCAGGCCCAGTACAGCCACCTCCCCACCCGTTGGAGCCGGGAACTCGGGGTGGCCCTGGGCTGGCTCTTGGGGAACGGCTACCTGCGCGAAGACGGGGTGGGCTTCTACTTCTCCCGGCAGGACTTTGCCCAGGTGGCCTGGCTTCCCGACCTCCTTCGGGACTGGTTCGGGGGCGGAAGCCTCCAGGAAACCCCTTCCAACACCTACCACCTCCACTTCAAGCGCATCCCGGCGGAGTTCTTCCAGGCCCTGGGGGTCAAGCCGGCCAAGGCCACGGAAAAGCGGGTGCCAGAAAGCCTCTTCCGGGCTCCCCGGGAGGCGGTGGTGGGCTTCCTCCAGGGCCTCTTCAGCACCAACGGCTCCGTGCAGATCAACCCCGGCGAGCAGGACGCCACGGTGCGCCTGGCCTCCTCCAGCAAGGGCCTTCTGCAGGATGTCCAGCTTCTCCTCCTCAACCTGGGCATCTACGGCAGGATCCTAAAGCGTCGGGAAGCGGGGCAGAAGGAGCTTCCCGATGGCAGGGGCGGGCTCAAGGCCTACCCCGTGGCCGCCCAGTACGAGCTCATCCTGGGCGCCGAGAACAGGGACCTTTTCGCCGAGATCGTGGGCTTTCTGCAGGAGGAGAAGCAGGCCAAACTCCAGGCCTTTTTGCAGGATCGGCCTAGAGGGAGCTACCACAAGCCCTTCCTGGCCACGGTGGTCGGCGTGGAGCCCGCCGGCGAGGCCCCTGTTTACGACCTCACCGAGCCCGTTACCCACAGCCTCATAGCAAATGGGATAGTTGCACATAACTGCGGTGAGATCCCGCTCACCGTGGGCGAACCCTGCGACCTGGGAGCCCTGAACCTGGCGGCCTACGTGAAGGACGGGGCCTTCCAGATGGAAGCGTTCCGCAAGGACGTCCACACCGCCATCCGCTTCCTGGACAACGTCCTGGACGTGAACCGGTTCGTCCTCCCCGACAACGAGGAGGCCGCCAAAAGCCTCCGCCGCCTGGGCCTTGGGGTCATGGGCCTGGCCGACGCCCTCATCAAGATGGGCCTCCCCTACGCCTCCGAAGAGGCCAGGGAAAAGGTCTACGAGATCATCTCCGCCATGCGGGAGGAGGCCATCAAGGCCTCGGAAGAGCTGGCGAAGGAAAGGGGCCCCTTCCCCCTCTACGAGGCGCACCGGGAGTACTTCCAGGCCCTGGGGGTGAGGCCAAGGCGCAACGTGGCCGTCCTGACCGTGGCCCCCACGGGGACCACCAGCATGCTCATGGGGGTTTCCTCGGGGATTGAGCCGGTCTTCAGCCCCTTTGTGTGGCGCAGGATCGGCGGCGAGTACAAGCCCCTCCTCCACCCCCTCTTCGTGGAGCTCATGGAGGCCTACCCGCCCGCCCCTGGCTTCGCCAAGGACGGGAGGTGGGACTGGGAGAAGATCGTGGAGGAGATCCAGAAGGACGGGCACGGCTCGGTGCAGAACCTCCCCTTCGTCCCCGAGCCCATCCGGAAGGTCTTCCAGTGCGCCCACGACATCCCGCCCCTGGACCACGTGCGCATGCAGGGGGTTGTGCAGCGGGCCTTTGACGCCGAGGGGTACGCCGCTAACAGCATCTCCAAGTGCATTGCCAAGGGTACCCTTATTCCCACGAGCCAGGGCCTCATCCCCATTGAAAACATCGCTCCTCCCCATCCCGAGGACACCTTTGCCCAAGTGGAAGGACTTTACACCGCCGAGGGGTACCGCATCACCGCTCATTACTACGCAGGCAAAAAGCGCGGGATCAGGGTCCGCTTGGACAACGGAGCCGAGCTTGTGGGAGCCTGGGAAAGCCATCGCCTTCTCACCCCCGAAGGCTGGCGTCTTATGCGGGAGCTGAAACCTGGAGACATAGTCTTGGGTAAACTCGTTCCCTCCCACGGGCCCGGCGGACTACCCCTTCCCGAAGCCTCGGAGTTCCCCCTGAAAACCAACGCCCGGGACCTGCCTTTGCCCGAAAAAATGTCTGAGGACCTAGCCCTCTTCCTGGGGATGTTGGCGGCGTATGGCTCCACGGCAGAGGCTACGGGCTTCGTAGGCATCGCCACCAAGAGCCCCGAGGTGGAAAGGACTTTCTGCCAGATTGTGGAGAGGCTCTTCGGCGTAAAGCCCAAGCGCACCGTTGACAAGCGAACTGGGGTAAAGAACCTTTTCCTCACTTCCCGGCGCCTGGTGCGCTTTGTGGAGAGGCTTATTGGCAAAGGAGCAGCCCAAAAGCGGGTGCCCCAGCAGATCCTCCAGGGAAGCCCCGAGGAGAAGCTGGCCTTCCTCCGCGGCCTCACCCTAGACGGCTACGTGCACCCCAGCATGGGGCTTGTAGTTTACGAGGGGAAAAGCCAGCGGCTGGCCTACGAGGCAGCCGAGCTAGCCCGTAGCTTTGGTCTGCCTAAGGTCTACCAGGGGCGGAAAAAGATCCTTGCTCCCAAGGAAACATACTGCGTTCACTCTGTGGCCGTTTCCGGACCCCTCCAAGAGCTAATCCAGCCCATAGAGGCCCACAAGTGGGCTCAAGGAGAAGCGCGGTACAAGGTGTTCGTCCCCGAGGAGGTACTCGCCACCACCTCCGTAGGCGTAGCCCACCCCGGATATAAGAACCTGAAGTCCGCGCGCCAAAGGGGTGTATCGGTGGTCTACAACACCACCGCCGACCGCCTAGGCTGGCCCACGGAGATTCTCGCCCATAGGGTGGTGGAGGTGGAGGAGGTGGGAGAGGTAGAGATGTACGACATAGAGGTGGAGGAAGTACACCGCTACGTGGTGAACGGTCTGATCTCCCACAACACCATCAACCTGCCCAACCACGCCACGGTGGAGGACGTGGAGGAGGCCTACGCCGAGGCCTACCGCACCGGGTGCAAGGGGATCACCGTGTACCGGGACGGCTCCCGGGAGTTCCAGGTGCTGACGGTGAAGAAGGAGTCCAAGGAGACGGAGGAGGCCAAACCCCAGGAGGCAAGGGCCGAGGAAGCAAGGCTAGAGGAAGCCCCCCCTAGGGCACCTAAAGCGGGGGAGCCCACCTACGAGCGCCCGGGCCGCCTCATGGGCTTCACGGATATGGTCAAGCTCATGACCCCCGAGGGGGTCAAGCGGAGCTTCCTGGTGACGGTGAACGTCCTCGAGGGCCACCCCATAGAGGTCATCCTCACCTCAGGCAAGGCGGGGGACGAGGCCAACGCCGACTCCGAAGCCCTGGGCCGCGTGGTCTCCATCGCCCTCCAGTACGGGGTGCCCCCGGAGGCCATCATCCGCACCCTGAGGGGCATCAACGGCGGGCTTTACGGCACCTACCAGGGGAGGCTCGTGTCCAGCAAGGCGGACCTGATCGCCGTGGCCCTGGAGACCATCCCCAAGGAGCTTAAGGGCCTGAGCCCCAAGGAAGAGGCCGAGGCGGAGCCCCTGCCCGCCCTCTCCGGGGGCGGCGTGGAGCTCCAGGGGGCAGGCCTCTGCCCCTCCTGCGGGGAGAGGGCCCTGGTGCGGGAGGAAGGCTGCTGGAAGTGCCAGGCGTGCGGCTACAGCAAGTGCGGGTAAAGATCTGCGGCCTCACCCGCCTGGAGGACGCCCTCCTGGCCGAGTCCTTGGGAGCCTGGGCCTTGGGCTTCGTCCTGGCCCCGGGCTCCCCGAGGCGGGTGGACCCAGAGAGGGCCCGGGCCATCTCCCGGGCCCTGGGGCCCTTCGTGGCCCGGGTGGGGGTCTTCCGGGACCAGGGCCCGGAAGAGGTCCTGCGGCTCATGGAAGAGGCCCGCCTCCAGGTGGCCCAGCTCCACGGCCTCGAGCCCCCGGAGTGGGCGGAGCGGGTGGGCGCGTTCTATCCCGTCATCAAGGCCTTCGCCCTGGAAGGCCCCGCCAGGCCGGAGTGGGCCAGCTACCCGGCGAGCGCCCTCCTCCTGGACAGCAAAAACCCGGGAAGCGGCCAGGGCTACCCCAGGGACTGGGCGAGGCCCCTCCTGGCCACGGGCAAGCGGGTCATCCTGGCGGGGGGGATCGGCCCGGAGAACCTGGAGGAGGTCCTGGCCCTGAACCCTTACGGCGTGGACCTGGCGAGCGGCGTGGAGGAGGCCCCCGGGGTCAAGAGCGAGGCCAAGCTGAGGGCGCTTTTCGCCCGTATGATGGGAGGGTGATCGGCAGGCGCCACCCCTACCACCCCCATCTCCTTTCCATGCTGGAAGCGGCCCGCCTGGCCCGGGGCATCCACCTCTACTACCTGGAAAAGGGCTTCACCCAGGGCACCAAGTCGGGGCCCACGGACCTGGTGACCCAGGCGGACCGGGAGTCCGAGGAGGCCATCAAGGAGCTTCTCCTAAGCCGCTTCCCCGAGGCGGGCTTTCTAGGCGAAGAGGGCGGGAGCGAGGGCAGCAAGGCCCTGCGCTTCATCGTGGACCCCCTGGACGGCACGGTCAACTACGCCCACGGCTTCCCCTTCTACGGGGTCTCCCTGGCCCTCGAGGCCGAGGGGGCCATCCAGGCGGGGGTGGTCATGGACACGGCCCGGGGGGAGACCTTCTACGCCCTGAGGGGGGAAGGGGCCTACCTGGACGGGAGGCCCATCCGGGTCACCCAAAGGGCCGAGCTCTTAGGAAGCCTTCTCGCCACGGGCTTCCCCTACGACGTGGCCAAGGACGCCGAGAACCTCATCTACTTTGGGCGGGCCCTGAGGCGCGGGCTTCTGGTGCGCCGCCCGGGGGCCGCCGCCCTGGACCTGGCCTACGTGGCCGCGGGGCGGCTGGAGGGCTTCTGGGAGGTGAAGCTGAACCCCTGGGACGTGGCCGCCGGGTGGCTGTTGGTGGAGGAGGCGGGGGGAAGGGTCACGGACCTGGAGGGGAAGCCCTACCGCCTGGGCCACCGCTACATCGTGGCCACCAACGGCCAAATCCACGAGGCCCTTTTGCAGGCCCTGCTTAGCGACTAAAATCTCGGGTATGGACCTCGAGGCCAAGAAGAAAGTCCTGAGGAGCTTCACCTACGGCCTTTACATCCTCACGGCCCAGGACGGGGAGGAGGTGGCGGCGGGCACGGTGAACTGGGTGACCCAGGCCTCCTTCCAGCCCCCCCTCATCGCCCTAGGGGTCAAGGCGGAAAGCCGCCTCCACGCCCTCATTGAGCGCACGGGGAAGCTTTGCCTCATGACCCTGGCCCACGACCAGAAGGGGATCGCCCAGGACTTCTTCAAGCCCACGACCCGGGAGGGGGACCGGCTGAACGGCCACCCCTTTGCGCCCTCCCCCACCTTCGGCCTGCCCCTCCTCACCGAGCTCCCCTACTGGCTGGAGGCCGAGGTGCGCCACCTCTATAAGGGCGGCGACCACAGCCTGGTGGTGGCCGAGGTGGTGGAGGCCGGGGTGCGGTACGAGGCCAGGCCCCTGGTCATGTGGGACACGGGCTGGTTCTACGGGGGCTAAAGGACTACGATCCCCACCTCTCGGCCCTCGGGGAGGAGAAAGGCCCGGAAGCCGTCGGTGCCGAAGATGACGTAGGGCACCCGCCAGCGGGCCTCCTGGAGGTCCGTGGGGCTGGGGAAGGCGGGGCCCTTGGGGTGGGAGTGGTAGATGGCGAGAAGGGCCATCCCCTCCTTCTCCAGGGCCTTCAGGGCCTTGAGGAGGGCCAGGGGCTCGGCCAGGTAGGCGGTTAGGGGGCTGGGGTGGGCGTTGGGCAGGGGGATGACCCGCTCCACCTCCCGCCTCCCCCCCCAGAGGCCCACCCCCTCCTTGGGGAGCTCCCGCCTGAGGTGGGCCTGGGTTTCCTCTAGAAGCCGCCTGGGCACGTAGAGCATCCGGGACAATCGCCCCCTCCCTGGCCCTATACTATGGGCACCAAGAAGGAGGGACCATGATCCGAACCGTCGCCCTGGAAGGGATCCTGGAGGCGGCCAAGAAGGGGGTTCTGGCGGGCTACCCCGTGATGGGCTTCAAGGCCATCGTCTACAACGGCTCCTACTACGAGGTGGACTCCTCGGACCTGGCCTTCCAGTTCGCCGCCAGCATGGCCTTCAAGAAGGTGATGGCCGAGGCGAGCCCCACCCTTTTGGAGCCCATCTGCGAGATCAAGGTCCTGGCCCCCCAGGAGCGGGTGGAGGACATCCTCTCCGACCTGCAGGCCAGGCGGGGCCGGATCCTGGGCATGGAGCAGGAGGGGGCCCTGGCGGCCGTGCGGGCCGAGGTGCCTTTAGCCGAAGTCCTGGGGTACTACAAGGCCCTCCCCGGCCTCACGGGGGGCGCCGGGGCCTACAACCCTGGAGTTCAGCCACTACCAGGAGGTGCCCCCGCCCCCGGCCCAGAGGATCGTCCAGAGCCGGGCCCAGGAGGGCTGAGGTGGCCCTGGAGCGCCTGAGGGAAGCCTTGGCCCAGGCCCTCTTCGGCCAGGAGGAGGTCATTGAGGCCCTCCTGGCCACGGTCCTGGCCCGGGGGCACGCCCTTCTGGAGGGGGTTCCGGGCCTGGGCAAGACCCTTCTGGCGGAAAGCTTCGCCCGGGCGAGCGGCCTAAGCTACAAGCGCATCCAGTTCACCCCCGACCTCCTCCCCCAGGACCTGACGGGGAGCGAGGTCTTCCGCGAGGGGCGCTTTGAGTTCGTCAAGGGGCCCATCTTCGCCCAGGTGGTCCTGGCCGACGAGATCAACCGGGCCCCGCCCAAGGTCCAGTCGGCCCTCCTCGAGGCCATGCAGGAAAGGGCGGTTACCGCCGGCGGGGTGCGCCACCCCCTCCCCGAGCCCTTCTTCGTGGTGGCCACCCAGAACCCCCTGGAGCTGGAGGGCACCTACCCCCTGCCCGAGGCCCAGCTGGACCGCTTCACCGCCCGCATCGTCTTCCGCCCCCCCAGGCGGGAGGTGTGGCTCAGGATCCTCACCGAGGAGCCCAAGGCGCCGGAGCCAGAAGAGGTGGACTTCCCCAAGGCCCAGGAAGAGGCCAAAGCGGTGCGGGTGGCCAAGGAAGCCCTGGAGGCCATCACCCACGTGGCCTTCCTGACCGCCGAGGACAAAAGGCTCCGCATGGGCCTCTCCCCCAGGGGGGCCAAGGCCTGGCTGGCCCTGGCCAAGGCCCTGGCCCACCTCCGGGGGAAGCCCCTGGTGGACTGGAAGGAGCTCAGGGACGCCGCCTTTTTGGCCCTCCCCCACCGCCTCTTTCTCACCGAGGAGGCCCTTTACGAGGGAGAGAGCGCCGAGAAGGTGCTCGCGGAAGCCCTGAGGAAAGGAGGCGTGCCGTGAAGTGGATCCGGTTTTTTCATGCTGGCTTCGGGCCTGGACGGGGACTCGGAGCGGGTGGCCCACCTCTTTGACGAAAGGGGGGAGACGGTGAAGGCCCTGTGCGCCATGCTCATTGAGAAGGCCCACGCCAAGGGCAGGCCCGTGGGCATCTACGGCCAGGCCCCTTCCAACTACCCGGAGTTCGCCGCCTTTTTGGTGGAAAGGGGGATTGACTCCATAAGCCTGAACCCCAACGCCCTCCTGCGCACGGTGAAAAAGGTGGCCGAGATGGAAGAGGCCCTTTAGGCTGGGCGGAAGCGAAGCCAAAAGGGGCCGGGTTCTGCCCGGCCCCGGTCCCTCAGGCCCCTACCGCTCCATGTCCGGGGGCGGTACGTCGTCCGGTAGGTGGTCCAGAATGCGCAAGGTACCCAGGCTCTGAACCTGGAAAACGGAGGTGGAGCGCACTGAGGCGTTCACCTGCTTGCCCAGCTGGGCGGGGAGGTTGTAAAGGTCCACCACATCCGCCTCAAAGGCGAGGACCCAGGCGCGGTAGTAGTTGCCTTGGGGAAGATTCAGCTGGTTGAACTGAACGGAGGTTCCGTTGGTATACCAGCCACGCACAAACTCTTGTCGGGAGCCTTGAGCATCGGTCCGCCAAAGTTCTACGTAATACGCTTTAGCCCCGGAAACGGGTGCCCAGCTTATGGTGGCCGAGGTCGTGCTGGCCGTCAATTGCGGGTTAGGCCGACCCAAGACCTTGCTGGGATCTACAGGTATCTTGTAGGTTTTAGACCCCCAGGGCCAATCCGCGATTACCGAATAGGTACCGCTCTTTGCAGGAATAGTGGACGAAGCCCACCAAAAACTGCTAGATTTGAAGGAAATCCTAAGTTTGGAGCTAAAAACGGTGTTTCCGTCAGGGTCCTTCAAAACCGTGTCAAAGCCATCAGGGGTGCTGGTCTGAGGTGGATTTGCCGCCAAAAGCCGAACAACCCCAGGGGGATTGGTGTCGCTCCAGTTATAGGTGCCCACCGAAGCGTTGTCTGTGGGCACACCGGCCCCACCCCCGCAGGCGGCTAGGATGAGGCCGAGGCCCAACAGCAGAACCTGGAAGGTGGCTTTCCCTTTTCCCTTCATACTTGCCTCCTTTCAAGGGCTAGGATCAGGACTTTACCCACATCTCCGTTTCGTGGTAAATCTCCCCTTGCGGGCGCAGCCCGTATCTGGTACCGGGGGTGATCCATGGACATGCTC
>Ga0080007_1062753_pt1 | contig 71038 bp, 49 predicted proteins | sample OctOCTMetagenome_FD_69210 | JGI IMG/M metagenome (GOLD analysis project Ga0080007, IMG submission 69210) | Hot spring and microbial mat streamer communities from Octopus Spring Streamers, Yellowstone National Park, USA - OCT_B (SPADES... | ecosystem: Environmental > Aquatic > Thermal springs >...
GTTGTGGCGGCCACGGCGTGGCATCGGTCCTCTTGAGCGTTCACGGAGATCTCCGGGGTCTAGCTTTCTAGAAGCAACCGGTATTTGACAAAAAGTAAAGTTTTGTTAATAGGAGTTACGCAGTTGAGGCCAAGCTGGGCCATCTTCACTGCCATATATGGGATGCTTTAGCCATCCCCTGCCATAGATAGGAGTCTCTTCCTACTAACTGCATAAGTCCTATTAGATTTAGGCCGTTGCCCAATATAGACATCACTCGTGCCCCGATGGGAGTACCTTCCGTTCGTTATCAGAGCCTTCCTGCCTTCCGTCAGCAAGTTTAACGAAAGATCAAGGGAATGTAACGAGAGGCCTCGTTAGGGGATATCCCCGCAATCTCAATGCGCAACTTCGTTAAACCGGTTGGGATTGTGACAACTACTTGCCCGGCTTTCACCCCTCTGCATATTATGTTGCCCAGGACATTCTCGCGGTACCCCGGGCAGGTGGGCTCAGGCACGCCCGGAAAGCCACGCAAGAAAGAAAAGTAAATTGTGAAGCCAAAACCTGGGCCGCTCGTAAGTGGGCCGCGCCTAAAAACGACTCCGAGGTAGGCCAGCTCGTGTTGCTTGGGCGGCCACTCACTCGGCCACATAAGATCGCCATCAAAGGGCATTTGAAGCTGGACAGGAAGCCTCAGCTTACCAGGGCAGATGATGGCTAAGTTCACGCCTGAGCCATCAGGCCACTCCGTACGCCATAGCTCATATTCCTCAACCTTGGAGTAATTCGGCCGAATTACTCCAAGGAACTTGTAGACCCTCTCAACTTCCCAAGGTGATAAATATTCTCCAAAGCCCCCGCACGGCCCTACCAAGGGGAGGTGAATTCGCACCACGCTGGGCCATTTGCCCGTCAACACATCCGTTGCTACCTGGGTAAGGGCTGTGAGCCGCTTACCCAGGTCCGCCACTAGACCCGCAGCGCTCAACACGTTCGCGATCGGATGAAGTCCCATCTTCTTTGCGGCGGTCTTTACTGCATTCAGAAAGCAAGCACCCAGTCCACTTTCCCACAACATTGAAAGATCACGGGGATCATCCTTTAATTCGGTCAATGCAACTTTTATACAGCTCAAAGAGGTCTCAAAAAAGTTGATGAACTGCAAGGGATCAACACCAAAGTGCACCACGAGAATAAGCCGGAGGAAGTCTGCAAATGCCAGCGCTGCATCCAGCGACAAGGTGTATCTTCCGGCAATTGCTCCGATCTCCCGCTCTCCTGTCCCCCAGGATCCTCGCAACGTGACCAATGCCCCCGGAGGCAGATAAGCTATGCTAATCCTCTTGGCACGGTCGAACAAAGCCTGGGGTGGGTTAGCGACGATCCAGGTCTCCAGGGAGTCCAGCACTTCCGCCAACAGCTGCTTCAGCTCCGGGCCTCCACCCACTTCCCTGGACACCAATTGCAGCTCTGGCGGATAGAAGAGAATCAGACCGTAGTGGCGATTGTTTGCTACACGCACTACGATGTTGTTGCCGTCTCGTTCAGCGCACACCAGCAGCACCTCCCAGGCATTGCCAACCGGTTCCACAATGACCCCGCCAGGGGGTCCACACACCGGAATAATGGTTTTAACTCCTCCTCCGAACACCTTCTGGAAAGATTGAAAGGCCTTATCGAGCAACCAGCCTGGCTCGAAGCTCATCACTTGCAGCATGGAAAAGCGCTCCACCTCAGCGACCACAAGCTTTTGAGTGGCATCCACCTGTGAGCTCACAAGCCCAATCCATCGCTGGGAGACCTCGTCATAGCGGGCGATGAAGAGGGCTTCCTCGGGCATGCCCTTCGGGATCCGCCCGGGGTCATATCTCAACTCCACCCGCACCGGCCGGATCAGCGTGCCCTCCGTTAGGGTGATCCGCACCGGCTCTCCAACAGCTACCAGTCCTGGCGAGGGCGACGGCGCTTCCTCAGGCCGCAGGCGCTCCACCCGGAGCCGTATCGGCCCGGTTGCGGCCTCTGTTGGAACCTTGATTGCCAGATTATCCCCGATGACGACTGTCCCCCCTGCAGGTCCCAGCTCTTGCTCAAGGAGGGTTGGAACCGCTGTAGGTGATAGGTGTGGAAGCAGGGGTAGGCGTCGTTGGAGCCGCTGTTGGCGTTGGGGTCAGCGGGGCCGCCGGACGGCATGCGCTTGATATGATGAGGCTGAGTGCGGCCAGTCGAACCCAGAAGCGCGAGTTGTTAGGCTTCATAAGCCCTCCTTTCTATCGTCAGATTCGAGAATGCTCTTGGATGTAGATAAGGTGAAGGGCAGAAGAGGCCTCTATCTCATGATGATTTGGGAAAATTTTAGTTTGTTATATTAGGGAACAGTTTTCTCAATAATTCCGGGTTGAGACTTTCATTATGATAAGCATATATTATTAAAAACGGTTTTGACTCTCCCCACATGTTTTTGGGAGGATTTTTTGTAAATATGCCTATCACTTGCCCTTTTTTGATAAGAGTCCCCGGCGTTCGCACCTCATCAGTTATTTCGAAAAATCCCAATATTTGGATCTTTATTGTTTTATCTTTGTTGAATATATGGACTTCTTGAGCACCGCTAAACGCAAAATTAATAAAAGACTCGATATAACCATCAAAAGGCATGTATATTTTTGTTCCTTTATTAATATTCGTAAAGGCGCCTCCGTTTCGAGATTCATCCCAAGACCATTTCGCATTTTCTATGTCTTTTTGGCGCAATAAAGAATATGCTTCTAACTCAAATATAAATGCGGGAGTTGGAGTGGGTTCTTTTGTAGGAATAGGCGTTGACGTTGCTGTGGGCGTAGGTATAGGCGTTATAGTAGGCGTGGGCGTAAACGCTGGGGTCTGAGTAGATATAGATGTGGGCATCGGGGAAGCTGTCGGATGGGCACAAGCCAGAACCCACCCGGAGATCGTAATGATCAAACCCAGGCGATATATATGTAGGGAGCGCATATTTGCCTCCTTTTAGGAGATCAAGATTATACATTCGCTCTTCAGGGACACGGGTTGAAATCGGGCCCTAACCAAATCCGATAGGGAACTGTGGCGTCGGGCTCCGGGGCGCGTTCCAGACGGGAGAAGGAGACCCGCAACGCCCGCAGGAGTCTCCCCGCTTCACTTCCTCCCCCTTCCCTCAGCATGATCACTCGCGTGGGCTGCTCCTCCCGCCGCAGTTCTATCCGCCGCGTCACGCGGAACCCCGCCTCAGCCAGCACCTCCTCTGCGATATCCCCTCGGGCTTCCTCTCCGGTGGCGTTGATCAGCTCGACCGGCGTTCGCTCCGCCGGGTTCGGCAGAGGTTCGGTCAGGAACCGTCGCAGGAAGGGGATCGTGTTCCCAGTCTGCACATAGATCCACAGCTCCAGCGGTTGCGTTACCCCCGTCGTCGGCGGCGGCAGATACAAAGTCCGCGAGGAGACCATAGTGGCATGCAAATAAGCGTGGGCGATCCGATCTTCCGACAACCGCCGCCCCACCCATGCCAGCCACACCACTTCCCCCAGGGAGAGGTTGGTGTGGACCATCCGCCGGATCGCCGGCCAGAGCTCCGGGATGCGTGGGAGCAGGTTTTCAGAGCGCAGCTTCCGGAACATTGCCCGCAGCACTTGTTGTTGCCGGCGCGCCCGATGGTAATCGCTGGTCGTCAGGCGGGACCGCATATACCCCATCGCCAGCTTCCCATCCAGATGGTACCATCCCGGCGTCCGCAGGTCCAGCGTGTAGGTCAGCGTGGGGTAATCCGGGTCCGGGAACACATCATAGAGCGGGCAGCGCACCAGCACATCCACCCCGCCCAGGGCATCGATCAGCCGACGCATCCCCGTGAAATCGATGGCCACAAATCGATCCACAGAGATCCCCAGGTTCAGCCGCAGGGTGGATCGCAGCCCCTCAAAGCCTCCGCTGGGATAGGCCGTGTTCAGTTTGTGCTCCCCACCCCATGGCAGCCGCACCCATAGATCCCGGGGGATGCTGACCATCCGTACCGAGGGCTCGTCCGGGTCAATCGAGACCAAGATCATGGTGTCCGTTCGGCCCCGGCGCTCGATGTCCCAGCGATCCATCCCGAGCAGGATGATATTCACCCGGTTGGGTGGGAGCCCCAGCCCGACGGAGCCGCCGGGAGCGATGGGCGTCATCGGCACCGGGGTGAGCGTGGCGGTCGCCGTTGGGGCGGGAGACGGCGTCGGGCTGGGCGTGAGGGTGGGCGGAGGGGTAGGGGATGGCGTCGGAGTCCCGGCAACGGGTTCGGCCATGGTCTTCCCCGCGGCCGTCGGGAGCGGCCGCCAGCGCCCGCGGGAGGAGAGCTCCGGCAGGCTCAGCAACAGAGCCACCAATACCAGCGTATATAGCAGGGTTCTGGGTCTCATGAATCCCTCCTTATTGGCAACTAAGGCGCCCAGACGGGTAATCGGCAAGATGCGTTCTTGATCCGGACGAGCAACCGGGGTTCTCCTCGCCGAAATGGCGCACCTCCCGGCAACTCAGGCGGCTTGGGAGATCCTCATGGTTTCTTCACCAGTACATAACGACCCCGCGTGCCGAAGGGAGTTGCGGTGTAAAGATACACCGCCGGACCCACTTGAACGAGATCGGCATGGCCAACGCCGACATTGCCAGGCAGGTCCATCAACAGCGGGTTGCCTGAATATTTCTCCCACGGCCCATCGATGGAAGGCCCCCGGCTGCGGGCCATCCCTAACCCGAACTGGTCGTCCCCCACACTGGGTTGGCTGGGTCCCCGGATGCCTTCGTAAACCATGTAGTAATGGGAACCCTCCCGCACCACATCGGCGGCAGAGATGGTGCGGAACTCAAAGTAACGGTTGGCCGCAGCGCCTGTGAGCTCCAGGGGCCCATAATCGGCTTCCGGCCCGAGAAGGGGATTGGCGGCGCAGCGCCGCCAGCCCCGGGCCGTCAGGGCCTTTGGACCCACCAAGCATCCCATATGCCCGGGGCTCCGCCCCAGGTTGACGAACACATATAGACGCATTCCTGTGACGAAAAGACCCGGCGGTCCCCCGACCAGGCATTCCCCATACTCCTGCTCGGAGAGGATATGAGGATGCCTCCCCACCCGTTCTTCCGGCCGGCATCGGCGGGCCGGGGAGGACCATCCGGTGCCCGGGATCCGCAGCGCCGGGGACCAGCGAAGGCCATCCGGGGAAATCCGCAGGTAGACGGCTCCACGCCATTCATACACCATATAGGCTCGTTTTCCCTCGAAGAAGACTCGGGGGTACTGTTGCTGATCGACCTGATCCCGCTTGGGATCGCAAGGACAGCGGGCGCATGGGATCAAGCAGACCGGACGTTCCAAGCGGAAGTGACGGCCCCCGTCTGTGCTGCGCCACAGGGTGACGCACCCCGGGAAAGGAACTGGCTGGCCGCAAGAATCTACGATCCCCGCTGAGGGAAAGCTGGCGTGCAGATAGGACCAGAATTCTGAGCCGCCGCGCCAGACCGTATCAGACTCCCCCACCGGAAGTCCCGTATCCGGGACCTCCAGGATCCACTCTGCCTGACCGGTCCAAAACTCCGCCAGCGAAGCGAAGGACCGTCCCGGCGGTGGTGACAGATCCGCGGGATAAGAGGGATACCATTCAGACGAGGAAGAAGCCGGATGGAGGTCAAGAGCGATAGAGGTATAAGAATCCAGGAGAGCGAAAAACAAGAGAGAAGCAGCCAACCGGATAGAACGGCAGGCTCTTCTACCATCCAGGGCTCTTGAGGGATCCACCCAGCGCCAGGGGGCTGAGGCCATGGCGGCCCCCTTTTGTCCTGTTCGAAGCGCGCATGATCGCGAAAGATGACATGGCGGCTCGGGTTATTCGCGATCCGCACCTACTCGATTATAACCCCGACCGATCCCCCGGTAAATGAAGCCCAGCTCGCGCATCATCTCCGGCTCGTAGATGTTGCGGCCGTCGATGATCACCGGCCGCCGCATGAGCTGCTTGATGCGTGGGAGATCCAGATGCTTGAACTCGTTCCAGTCCGTCACCACCACCAGGGCGTCGGCGCCCGCAGCCAGCTCATAAGGATCCGCGCACATGATCACCTGGGGCAGGACCCGCGCGGCGTTGGGCATGGCGACCGGATCATAGGCCCGCACGACAGCCCCCTCCTGGAGGAGCAGCCCCGCGATCTCCAGGGCCGGGGCCTCCCGGATGTCATCGGTGTTCGGCTTGAAGGCCAGCCCCAGCAGCCCGATCACCATGCCCCGCAGATCCTCCAGGATCTCCTTCAGCTTCCACACCACTCGCCGCCGCTGATCCCGGTTGATCTCCACCACCGCCTGCAACAGCTGCGGATGACACCCGTGGACAACCGCCATGTGAATGAGAGCCTTGACGTCCTTGGGGAAACAGTTATGGATCCAAATACCGGGCCCAGCAATCAGCGTTCCATGTTCAGTTTCCATGCTAAAAACGGAATCATTAGTCTCATATTTTTGCACCGAAACGACCTCAACTGTCGCAAATCCTTCATGATTTCGGTATCCTAATGGGGCGATTCGACGCTGATATCCGGCCAGGATGGCCTCGGCCCCTTGCCATTGAGAGGTGCTGAGCATGTCCCGAATCCGAACGATTTGATCGCACCCGTTCACGCGAATCACATATGCCTTTACCTTGGACTTGTTCATCATCTTCTCTGCGACTGAGGCCACAATCCCCAAGGATTGAAGCATTAGAAGCACACCGTAGGCAAGTTTAGGGCTAACTGTTGCAAACTCAAAGTTAACATGTCGTTTTTGATTTAACAACGTGATGCTACCATCTCCGCTAAATAGTCCCCGAAGCAGGGCAATTCGCAACGAACGAGACCACCCAAAAGCCTGAGGAGGTATTGATTTGGTGTAAGAATTTATTCCGCACTGAAGAACATCTCGGATCAAATATGCCAAAATACGAGATGAGATCAAAGTAACCAAAGCGCCTTCCTTCCTTGACAATTTGTATCGAATTCGGTAATAATCGAGCAGATTATGAAGATCTTGAATCAGATCGCTCTCGTGAATTCCAAAACTGAACCCTATCCGTTCTCGAGTCGAGTTATACCTTCCAGGCCCCAGGGAAATCCATCCCTCTGCGAGATAATATCCGATAAGCCAGGCAAAATTTTCATCCAGCCGGAATGCCCCAGGACAGGTTGTGGAGGATCGCCCGCGATTTGTAAAACAATCAATCTGAGTTGCTGGGGTGCTTATATACTGGTTAATTTGAGCAAAAAATCGTAATGTCATATAATTTTTCCGATAAATTTCGTATAAAAGACGATAATCTTTGCTGGATATTATTTTCTTTATAAAATCGTATTGTTCGGAAAACTTTCCGTCCAGGGCGCGGACCTTGACCTGAGGGGCGATGGGCGCATCGATAAGGGCTGTTAGGAGATCCATCTCCTCTGATTCGTCGATCGGAAGAGTCCAATCATAAACCAAGGGCAAGGGGATGCGATCCCCAGGTTGCACTTGCGCCGCGGGAACAACTTCAAAGATCCCTTCGGCTTCACGATATCGGATCACCGGATGATCGGCAGTAAGTACAATCCGCCGGCCCATGCGGGCATAGATCTCCACCATCTGCCCTTGGTAAGGCCGGCGGGTGAGCGCTTGAACGCGCGTTGGAACAATTTGAGCTTGTTCTGGATCGAAAGTCAGTGTCCAGAGCTGCTCGGGATACACCACGATCGCATGGGGCCATCCCCAAGAGTAGAACAGATCTCGTATAGAAGTAACGTGGAGTCCTTGTGTAGTCATGGCATAAACGATGGTATCACCGTGGAAACACGACCCACCCCACCCTACCCCCGCGTCCAGGAAGGCGCGGCCGATGCGCTTGTCGTAGCCCATGCCGGCCGCCACCTCCTTCACATCAGCCCCCAGGGCCTCGCAGATGTTGGCGATCTCATTGATGAAGGAGATCTTGGTGGCCAGGAAGGCGTTGGAGGCGTATTTGATCATCTCCGCCGTGCGCAGATCGGTGATCATGATGGTGCTGCGCAGGGGCAGATACAGCTGGGCCACCTTCTCCGCCGCCTCCCGATCCAGCGAGCCCAGGACGATGCGATCGGGGTTCATGAAGTCGTAAACCGCTGATCCCTCCCGCAGGAACTCGGGGTTGGAGACCACCCAGAAGGGAATGGGCCGGCGCTGGCGGCTGCGCACGATGTCCGCCACCCAATCTCCGGTCCCCACCGGCACCGTGCTCTTGTTGACGATGATGAGGGGATGGTCCATCACCTCCCCGATGCGCTCCGCGGCCATGCGCACATATCGGAGATCCGCCTCCCCGTCCACTCCTTCAGGAGTCCCCACGGCGATGAAGACGAACTCCGCAGGCAGGCCGTTAATGCCTTCCTCATATGAGGTCGTGAAGGAAAGGCGGCCCGCCTTCATATTGCGGCGGACGATCTCCTCAAGCCCCGGCTCGAAGATGGGGAGCCGGCCTTCCTGCAGCATGGCGATCTTTTCTTCATTGATATCCACGCACGCCACCCGATTGCCCAGGTCCGCCAGGCAAGCCGCGGTGGTCAATCCCACGTAGCCGGCTCCGATCACGCAGATCCGCTTCATCTCCGTCTCCTGCCGGGATCGAACATCGATGCGCGCCCTCGCTCATCCGGCGAGGGTTCGGGCGGCGGGGCGTTCCCCGTCCGTCCGCGCGGGGGCCGGGAGCACCCCAGCCATCAGCAGGCCCACCTGCTGCAGCGTGGCCTCCGCCGCCTCCAGGACGGCCACGATGCGCCCTCGATACATCACCGCGATCCGATCGGATAGGGAGAAGATCTCGTCCAGCTCCGTGGAGACCAGGAGCACGGCCACCCCCTGATCCCGCATCTCCACGATCTTGCGATGGATGTATTCGGTGGCCCCCACGTCAAGCCCCCGGGTGGGCTGGTTGGCCACCAGCAGCCGGATGGGCCGGGACAGCTCCCGGGCAGCGATCACCTTCTGCTGGTTGCCGCCGGAGAGGTTGCGGGCAGGCGTGTAGGGGCTCGGGGTTCGAATGTCATAGAGGGCGATGAGACGGCGAGCGTGCTCCAGGATCGCCTGGGGCTGCCGCTGGAGGCCCCGGGCGAAGGGCGGGCGGTCATAAGCGTTCAGAACCAGGTTGTCCGCGACGGAGTAAGGCAGCACCAGGCCGTGCTTCTGCCGATCCTCCGGGATGTGCGCCATCCCGCGGTCGATCAGGGCCCGGGGCGGACGGCCGGTCACCTCCTCCCCAAGCAGGAACACCCGACCGCCGGCGACGGGGCGCAGCCCCACCAGAGCCTCGATCAGCTCGGTCTGTCCGTTCCCCTGCACCCCTGCGATCCCCAGGATCTCGCCGGCGCGCACGGAGAAGCTCACCCCATCCACCGCCAGCGCCCCCCGGTCGTCCCGCACCCGCAGATCCTCCACCCGCAGGACCTCCTCCCCGGGCCGCGCGGGGGCTTTCTCCATCGTCAGCATCACCTCGCGCCCGACCATCATCGCGGCCAGATGGGCCTCGTCCGCCTCCTCCGGCGTCAGCACGCCCACCACCCGCCCGTTCCGGAGCACAGTGATGCGGTCCGCCACCTCCAGCACTTCTTTCAGTTTGTGGGTGATGAAGATGATGGAGACCCCCTGCCGCTGCAGGTGGCGCATGACCCGGAACAGCTCCTCGGTCTCCTGGGGCGTCAGCACCGCCGTGGGCTCGTCCAGGATCAGGATGTCGGCGTTGCGGTAAAGGGCCTTGAGGATCTCCACCCGTTGCTGGACGCCCACCGGCAGGTCCTTCACCAGGGCCTCCGGGTCCACCTCCAGGCCGTAGCGGCGGGAGAGCTCCCGCACCTCCTGAACCGCCCGGCGCAGGTCCAGGAAGGGGCCGCGGCGGATCTCCTGGCCCAGGATGATGTTCTCGGCCACGGTGAACACCGGCACCAGCATGAAATGCTGGTGGACCATCCCGATCCCCAGGCGGATGGCGTCGTTCGGCCGGCGCAGCTCCACCGGCTGCCCCTTCACGTAGATCTCGCCTTCGTCCGGATGATACAGGCCGTAGAGGATGTTCATCAGGGTGGTCTTGCCGGCCCCGTTCTCCCCCAGGATGGCGTGGATCTCGCCCCGGCGCAGGGAGAAGTTCACGTGGTCGTTGGCCACCACCCCGGGGAACCGCTTGACGATCCCTACCGCCTGAAGGATCTCCCCATCGGCGGAGAAGGGCGGGGCCGCCGGGCGCTGAGTCCGACGGCGAGGCGGCAGCGCCTCGCGCTCATAGGGCTGTCCGTCCGCCGCCGGCGGGATGGTGCGGCCGACGATGCCGGTGAGCACCAGCATGGTCATCACGTAGGGCACCATCCCCACGAACTGGGAGGGAGCGGGGAACTCGAACTGCTGGGCGTTGGCCTGCAGGGCCTGGGCCGCCCCGAACAGCAGCGTGGCCGCCCACGCCCCGAAGGGGGTCCAGTTCCCGAAGATCATCGCCGCCAGGGAGATGAAGCCCCGGCCGTTGGTCATCAACGGCTCGAAGGCCGGCACCGACTCCAGGGTGAAGTAGGCCCCCGCCAGCCCGGCCATCGCCCCACCCAGAATCACATTGATATAGCGCATGCGGATCACATCGATGCCCAGGGTGTCCGCCCCCCGGGGATGCTCCCCCACCGCCCGGGTGCGCAGCCCCCAGACAGTATGGAAAAGCAGGATGTGGACCGCCAGGACCAGGAGGGGGGCCAGCCAGGTGATGGGTTGCTGGCTGAAGATGCTCCCCACCAGGGGGAGCTCCGAGAGCACCGGGAGGGAGATACGGGGGAGCACGCCGGGGGAATGGGGCATCTGACCGCCGAAGAACAGCTGGCGGTTCAGGTAGCCGGTGATCCCCACCGCCAGGATGTTGATTACTGTCCCGCTGATGATCTGATCGGTCTTATACGTGATCGAGAGGACGGCATGGAGCAGGCCCAGGAGCGCCCCGCTCAGGATGGCCACCAGCACGCCCAGGAGCAGCGCCACCATGCCGGGCGCGCCGGCATCGTAGATGTAAAGGGAAGCTGTGAAGCCGGTGAAGGCCGCGGTGAGCATCATCCCCTCGATGGCGATGTTGACCACCCCGCTGCGCTCGCAGAAGATCCCGGAGAGGGCTCCCAGCACCAAAGGGGTAGAGACCCGGATGGTGGTGGCCAGCATGCTGACGAGGATCACCGCCGCAGGATACCGTCCGTATCCCAGGGCCACTGCCGCCCCGAAGATCAGGGCGATCACCCCGATGATGAAGCCGAACCGTCGCGCGTCCATCCCCTCTTCGCTCCCCGATCGGATCCCCTCAGGTGCCCCACGCATCGTTCGTGGGATATCTCGAGGTCATCCTCTTCACAGCTCTCCCCATCCTCGGGTGAGCACCATCCGCTCCTCCTCCGCCGCGCCCCGGAACAGCGGCCGATACAGCGTGCGCACGATCGCCTCGGCGGCCACGAACATCAGGATCAGGGCCTGGATCACCGAGATCAGATCCACCGGGACCTGGGTGAGGAACTGCATGCGGCTGGCCCCGTTGCGCAGGGCTCCGAAGAGGAAGGCGGCCAGCACCACCCCCAGGGGGTGAACCTTCCCCAGCAGGGCGATGGCGATGGCGTCGAAGCCGTAGCCCAGGTTGAAGCTCAGCTCGTGCCGGTAATTCAGCCCCGTCACCTGCACCGCGCCCGCCATCCCGGCCAGGAAGCCGCTCATGGCCATCGTGAGCACGGTGATCCGGACGATGGGGATGCCCGCATAGCGGGCCGCGTGAGGGTTCAGGCCGACCGTCCGGATCTCGAAGCCCAGGGTGGTCCGCCAGAGCAGCCAGGCCACCAGCAGGGCCATCCCCAGGGCGATCAGGAACCCAGCGTGCAACCGGAGATCCGGATCGGCGAACAGCCGGGGGAGACGGGCGGTCTCCGCGATGCGAGGGGTGCGGGCCACCACATTGGTCGGGCTGGGATCCCGCATGGGGCCGTTCAGGAGATAGCTGGCCATCAGCAGGGCGATGTAGTTCATCATGATCGTGTTGATGACCTCGTGCCCGCCGGTGCGGGCCTTCAGCCAGCCCGGGATGGCGGCCCACAGGGCGCCGGCCAGCGCCCCACCCAGGATGGCCAGCGGCAGATGCAGGAGAGCCGGGATGGTCCCGCCCACCAGAGGGGGAAGGGCGTAGCCGATCCACGCCGCGACGATGGCCCCCAGGGCCAGCTGGCCTTCCGCCCCGATGTTGAACAATCCTCCGTGGAAGGCCAGGGCGATGCCCAGCCCGGCGAACACGTAGGGGGTCATCTGCACCAGGGTTTCGCTCAACGCCTTGGGGGAGCCGAAGGCCCCTTCCCACAGCCCCTGATAAGCCAGGAGGGCCAGCTGAGGCTTGCCGGTGGCGATGAAGACCACCACCCCGCCGATCCCCATCGCAGTCAGGACCGCCAGGATGGGGACCCAGAGAGCGCCGCTCTGAACGGATTGCCGAAGCGCCCGGGTGAGCTCATCCAGGCGCCCGCCCCACGTCCGCGCCAGCCCGCGAAGGCTCCGCTCCACATCCCACCTCCTTGCCCGTCCGCTACCTCGGGTTCAGGTCTCGCTACGCTGAGATGTTCCATCCATCATTCGTGGGACATCTCAGCGGATGAGACGTCTGATCGCTTTCAAGGGCCGGATGCCGAACGGCAACCGCCCTCCCCGATCCGATGTGGTTTGAATTTTACGTGGGGAGCCTTTCGCCCGGCAAACGGGATCGGTTCGGAGGCATCCGAACTTGTCACTTCGCCGCAGCGCCCATCAACCAGTCCTTCAGCACCGAACCGATGTCGGACAGAGGACCTCGATGGAGGGTGCACGGGGGAAGGGCGGTCAGGAACCAGGCTCCATACGTGCGGGTCAGCACCCGCCGATCCAGGACCACCACCACCCCCCGGTCGGAACGGCGGCGGATCAGGCGCCCGAAGCCCTGGCGGAACCGCAGCACCGCCTCCGGCACCGCGTAATCCAGGAACGGATCGCGGTAGCGGGCGCTCCGGGCGGCGAAGATCGGCTCGTCGGGAACCTCGAAGGGCAGCTTGGCGATGATCAGACATGAGAGGGCTTCCCCGGGGATATCCACCCCCTCCCACAGGCTGCGGGTCCCCAGCAGCACCGCCCGCTCCGCCGAACGGAAGCGTTCCACCAGCTGGCGCCGGGAGCTTCCGTCCCCCTGCTCGTAGACGGAGATGCCGAGCCGGGCGAGGGGATCGGCGAGGGCCCGGGCGGCCCGCCGCAGGGGCGCGTAGGCCGTGAAGAGCACCATGGTGCGTCCGCCGATGGCCCGGGCCGCCTCCAGCACCGCCTGCTCCACCGCCCGCTGGTAGCCCGCCTGCCCCGGCTCCGGGATGTCCGTCACCAGATACACCAGGGCGTTCCGCCGGTAATCAAAGGGGGAATCCAGGGCCAGCTCCTCCATCTCCCAGGCCCCCAACCGCTCTTTCAGAAACGCAAAGGAAGGAGCCTGGCGTTCCCGGTCCACCGTCTGCAGGGTGGCCGAGGTCATGATCACGCAACGCCGGGACCCCAGCAGGTGCCGCCGCACCAGCGGGCCCACTTCCAGGGGGGCCGCGTGCAGACGGACATGAGGCCAGCTCCCCTCTTCCCCATGGCCTTCCAGCCAGTAGACGGTGTCCGGGGAGGGATTGCGGATGGCCGCCTCCAGGACCTGACGGGCCCTTTCGAAGTCATGGCTTAAAACCTGGGCCAGGCCCAGCGGCTCCTCCACCTCGGCGAAGCCGTGCTCCAGCAGCTCCGTCAGCGCCGTGCGGATGGCGGCCAGCGTCTCCTGGACGGTCCGCCACCGGACTGAGAGCAGATCCCATGCCTGCTCCACCGCAGCCCAGGCCGGGCGCTGGCGCTCGGCCCCCTGGAGGAGGACCTTGCGGGCGTGTTCCCCCCGCCCCGGCGCAGCGGCCTCCAGGAAGGCCACGAGGGCGTCCATCAGGACGTCCACGCCGGTGCGGGCAGCCTCTACGGCCTCGCTCAACCGGCGCGTCAGGCCGGTCAGGGGGCCGCGGAGGGCAGGGGGCAGGCCCCGGCTCAAGGTGGTCAGCGCGCCGGCCAGCCCCCCGGTCCGGTGATCCCGAGCCCCGCCGGCTTCCTGGAGCAGACGCAGCAGCCCGAAGCGATCGATCTCCACCGTAAGCTGCCGGGTGGCCGCTTCCTCCAGGTGGTGGGCCTCATCGATGATCAGGTGGCGGTGCTCCGGGAGCACCATGTTCTGGGTTGTCACATCGGCGAAGAGGAGGGCATGGTTGACGATGATCAGGTGGGCGGCCTCGGCGGCCTTGCGGGCGCGGTGGAGGAAGCAGCCTCCCTCGCCCCAGGCGGCGCAGACCTCGGCCGTGCAGGCCTCGTTGTCGGCGGAGAGACGGGCCCACAGCGCGCGCTCCGCGGGTGTGGGCAGATACAGCTCGTCCCCATCGCCGGTGCGGGTGGTGGGCAGCCACACCAGGATCTTGACCAGCATGCGCAGCTCGTCGATGCTGGAGGGCCCGGCGTGCCGCAGCTGCATCAGCCGCGCCGGGCAGAGATAATGGGCCCGCCCCTTGAGGAGCGCCACCCGCAGGGCCGATCCATCCGCCATCCCGGACTCCGAGAGCAGGCGCTGGAGGACGGGGATGTCCTTCTGAAGCAGTTGCTCCTGGAGGGGGATCGTGTAAGTGGAGATCACCACTCGCTCGCCGTTGTGCAGGGCCCAGACGGCGGCGGGGATCAGATAGGCCAGGCTCTTGCCCACCCCGGTCCCCGCCTCGATCATCCGGTGGGCTCCCTCATTGAAGGAGGCGGCAACGGCCCGGAGCATCTCGACCTGCTGGGGACGGTGTTCATAGTCCGGGAAGATACGGGAGAGGGCGCCTCCCGGCTCCAGCAGCCGGGCCAACGCCTCCTCGTCCAGCGGCTGAGGCTCGCGGCGGGGGCGGAGGGGGCGAGCCCGCACGGGGGGCGGGGCCAGATAGGCCTCGGCGGTGGCCCGGCCCTTCGCCCGCAGCTGGGCCCCGATGCTCTGGTCTGCGAACCGGCCCCGCTGCACGGCCCGCAGGGCTTCCTCGAAGAAGCGGCGCGGGGGCCATGGGAAGCGGGCCGCGTGCTGGACGATCTCCTCCAGGATGGGCTCGGGGAGCTGGCAAGCCCGCTCGAACAACGCCTGGAACAGCCGGTGGGTCAGCCGGGCGTCCTCCAGGGCCCGGTGCACCACCTCCACCGGGATCCCCAGGTCGCGGGCCAGGGTGGAGAGGCTGTGGCCACCGGCGTAAGGGACCAGGATGGCCGCCAGCTCATAGGTGTCCAGGGCTTCGTTCTCCCGGAAGAGACCGTAGCGGCGCAGAAAGGCCAGGTCCTGATCGATGGAATGCCCCACCAGGACGGCGTCCCCCACCAGCGCCCGGAGGCGAGGGAGCAGGGCCCGCAACGGCGGCGCCTGCTCGGCCTCCTCCGGACGGATGCCGGTGAGCTCCACAACGGCGGGCGGGATGGGGCGCTCAGGGCGGACCAGCGTTCCCCATTCGTCCAGGACCGTCTCCCCCCGGAACTTCACCACGCCGATCTCGATGATGGCGTCGGTCTCCGGATCCAGGCCGGTGGTTTCCAGATCGAGGGCCACGAAAACGGAGCGCATCCCTGTCGGCCTCTCGCAGAATGCATGACGCAGGGATCATCCCCTCCGGCGGAACAACACGGGGGGCAGGCCGGAACGCCTGCCCCCCCGTGGTATGGATTTCCAAGCTCATCACAGGTCGATGGTGGTGGTGACCGCCTCGGCCAGGGTGGGGCCGGTGCCGCCGCGGGACATGTCCTCCATCCCGCGCTTCTCGGCGTAATACTTGAAGCCGGTCCCGGCGGGGATCAGGCGCCCGATGATCACATTCTCCTTCAGGCCGCGCAGCTCGTCGATCTTGCCCTCCAGGGCCGTCCCGGCCAGCACCCGGATGGTGTGCTGGAAGGAGGCCGCCGAGAGGAAGGAGTCCGTGGCCAGGGCGGCCTTGGTGATGCCCAGCAGGACCTGACGGGCGGTGGCCGGGCGCTTGCCCTCCGCGACCAGGCGCGCGTTGATGTCCTGGAGGATCAGGCGGTCCACCAGGTCGCCGGGCAGGAAGTCCGTGTCGCCCGGGTTGATGATCTGGACCTTGCTCAGCATCTTGCGGATGATGATCTCGAAGTGTTTGTCGTTGATGTTCACGCCCTGGGAGCGGTAGACCTTCTGGATCTCGCTGAGCAGGTAGAGCTGCACGGCCTCCCGCCCGAGCAGGTTGAGGATGCGATGCGGATTCTTGGGCCCCTCGGTGAGGGCGTCGCCGGCCTTCACCTTCTGGCCCTCCTCCACCAGGAGGCGCGCCGTGGCCGGCACATCGTATTCCCGTTCCTCCCGGACCTCATAGACCACCTTGAGGGGCTCGCCCTTCCGGTAGACCACCCGGCCGCTGTGCTGGGCGACGATCTGCTGGTCGCCCCGGCTGGCCAGCACCTGGCCCTCGCTGACGGTCTGGCCATCCTCCACCTTGATGGACCAGTTGCCGGGGATCTCGTAGACGTCCTCGCGGAGCTCGCTCTTCACCAGGCGGATCCGCCGCAGCCCCTCCTCGGTGCGGTAGATATGGACCACGCCGTCGATGTCGGCCATCAGGCCCTCGCCCTTGGGGTGCTTGCGGGCCTCGAACAGCTCCTCGACCCGCGGCAGGCCCTGGGTGATGTCGGCCACGCCGGCCACGCCGCCGGTGTGGAAGGTCCGCAGGGTGAGCTGCGTCCCCGGCTCGCCGATGGACTGGGCGGCGATGATCCCCACGGCGGTGCCCACCTCCACCAACCGGCCCGTGCCCAGGTCGCGCCCGTAGCAGAGGGCGCAGATCCCGTAGCGGAGCTGGCAGGTCATCGGCGAGCGGACGTAGACCTCCTGCACCCCCGCCTTCTCGATGCGCTCGGAGAGCACCTCGTCGAGGAGGGTGCCGGTGTCGGCGATGAGGGCTCCGGTCTTCGGATCAAAGACGGGGGCGGCCAGGACGCGGCCGAAGATCCGCTCCTTGAGGGTCTGCCCGCCTACGTCGTCGCTCGCCCGGATCCAGATGCCGGCGCGGGTGCCGCAGTCGTAGGCGTTGACGATGACGTCCTGGGCCACATCCACCAGGCGCCGGGTGAGGTAGCCCGCGTCGGCCGTGCGCAGGGCGGTGTCCGCCAGGCCCTTGCGGGCGCCGTGGGTGGAGATGAAATACTCGATGGTGGTGAGGCCCTCGCGGAAGTTCGAACGGATGGGCAGCTCGATGATCCGCCCCGCCGGGTCCGCCATCAGGCCGCGCATGCCGGCCAGCTGGGCGACCGGCTGGAAGCCACCCTTGGTGGCGCCGGAGACGGCCATGATGGTCACGTTGTTGTCCGGGCTCATGACCTGCTTGACGGCCTCGGCGATCTCATTGGTGGCCCGCTGCCAGAGGTCGACGACGCGGTTGTAGCGCTCCTCATCCGTGAGGAGGCCGCGCCGATACTGGCGCTCCACCTCGGCCACCAGGGCCTCGTAGCGGGCCAGCACCTCCCGCTTGGTGGGCGGGATCTCCAGGTCGGCCACGGCGATGGTGACGCCCGAGCGGGTGGCATACTGGAAGCCGATGTCCTTCAGCCGATCCACCATCTCCACCGTGGCCTCCGGCCCCAGCCACTGGAAGCACTGGGCCACCAGATCCTTCAGCCGGCCCTTGTCCATCGTCTCGTTCACGAAGCGCAGCGCCTCGGGCAGGGCCAGGTTGAAGAGGACCCGGCCGACGGTGGTCTCGATCAGCCGCGGGCGGGGCTGGCCGTCCGGATAGCGCTGCCCGTTCTCGTCATACACCGTCCGGGTGTAGACCCGGATGGGGGTGTGCAGGGAGATCTTCCCCAGCTGGTAGACCAGCTCCACCTCCTCCAGGCTGGCGAAGACGCGGGTCGGGCCGGCGGCCCCGTTGGGCGGGCTCATCGTCAGGTAGTAGCAACCCAGCACCATGTCCTTGGTGGGCCCGACCACCGGCTCGCCGTTGGCCGGCAGCAGGAGGTTCTTGCTGGAGAGCATCAGGTTTCGGGCCTCCCAGACGGCCTTCTCGGAGAGGGGGACGTGGACGGCCATCTGGTCCCCATCGAAGTCGGCGTTGAAGGCGGCGCAGACCAGGGGGTGGATCTGGATGGCCTTGCCCTCCACCAGCACGGGCTCGAAGGCCTGGATGCCCAGGCGGTGGAGGGTAGGGGCGCGGTTGAGCAGCACGGGCCGCTCCTTGATGACCTCCTCCAGCACCTCCCAGACCTCGGGCCGCTGGCGCTCGATCAGCCGCTTGGCCCCCTTGATGTTGGTGGCGTAGTTATGCTGGATCAGCCGGGCGATGACGAAGGGCTTATAGAGCTCAAGGGCCATGGTCTTGGGAAGGCCGCACTGGTGGAGCTTCAACTGCGGCCCCACCACGATCACCGAGCGCCCGGAGTAGTCCACCCGCTTGCCCAACAGGTTGCGGCGGAAGCGCCCCTTCTTCCCCCGCAGCATGTCGCTGAGGGACTTGAGCTCCCGGCGCCCGCGACGGGACATGGCCTTGCCCCGCTGGGAGTTGTCGATGAGGGCGTCCACGGCCTCCTGGAGCATGCGCTTCTCGTTGCGGATGATCACGTCCGGCGCCCCCAGCTCCAGCAGGCGCTTCAGCCGGTTGTTTCGATTGATCACCCGCCGGTAGAGATCGTTCAGGTCCGAGGTCGCGAAGCGCCCGCCGTCCAGCTGGACCATGGGCCGAAGGTCCGGCGGGAGCACCGGCAGGACCCGCAGGATCATCCATTCGGGTCGGTTGCCGCTGCGGAGGAAGGCGCGGACGATCTGGAGGCGCTTGATGGCCTTCTTGCGGCGCTGCTTGGACTTGGCCTGGCGGATCTCCTGCCACAGCTCCTTGGCCATCTGTTCGAGGTCCAGGCGCTGGAGGATCTCCAGGAAGGCCTCCGCCCCCATCTCCGCCTTGAAGACCTGACCCCATTTGCTCTTCAGCTCGCGATACTTGTTCTCGCCCAGGAACTGCAGGGGGGCCAGGCTCACCAGCTCGTCCCGGTCCGCCTGGATGCGCTGGCGCAGCGCCTCGATCTCCCGGGCGGCCTGATCCTTGAGGGCGGCGATCTTCTCCTCCGCCGCCTCCCGCAGCGCCTTCAGGGTTTCCTCCGTCCGGGCCAGGGCACGGGAGCGCTCCGCCGCTTCCCTTTCCTTGATCCGGTTCAGCTGTTCCTCCAGGATGCGCTTCAGGGCGGAGAGATGCTCCCGGCCCACCGTCTCCCCGGCGTCGGCGATCACCTCGCCGGTGGGCTCGAAGACGATGGGGACGCGGATGGTCTTCCCCAGCCGCTCCTCCAGGCGGGCCTGGGTGCGCTGCGCCTCCCGCATCAACGCCTCAACCTCCGCGTCCCACTTCTCCTCGATGCGGGCCTCCCGGTCCGCCAGCTTCTGGCGCTCCTTCTCTTCCAGCTTCTGGACCTTGGCCAGAAGGGTCTCGATCTCCTTCTGGTATTTGGCCTCGATGGCGCGACGCTCCCGCTCGAACTCCTCTTCCAGCCGCTTGAGGGCGCGCTGCCGCGCTTCCTCATCCACCGAGGTGATCACATACTGGGCGAAGTAGAGAACCCGATCCAGGTTGCGGCGGGAGATATCCAGCAGCAACCCCAGGTAGGAGGGAACTCGACGGGTATACCAGATATGGGCGACCGGGGCGGCCAGGGTGATATGGCCCATGCGCTCCCGGCGCACGGAGGCGCGGGTGACTTCGACCCCGCACTTTTCACAGACGATGCCTTTGTAACGGGGGCCCTTGTATTTCCCGCAATAGCACTGATAATCCCGGGTCGGGCCGAAGATGACCTCGCAGAACAGCCCGTCTTTCTCGGGGCGCAGCCGGCGGTAGTTGATGGTCTCCGGCTTGGTCACCTCGCCGTAAGACCACGACAGGATCTGTTCCGGCGAGGCCAGCGAGATCCGTAGCGCACGAAACTCCTTGGCCTCCACAGGTGCCTCCTTCATCACGGCATCACGGACGATTCCGATCGATCAGGGATCCCCAGGAAGCTTTCTGCCTCTGGAGCCACCCGAGCAGCCCGGACCATCCAGCCCTTGCCCGGGCGCAGGCAAAAGCACCCCGTCGTTGGCGCGCTCCGCAAGCGAAGATCGACTCGAATGGGGATGGTCCGCTCTGGACCCCGGCGTCTGCTCCCGTGGACGGGAAGTCCGGATTCATGTCGGGCAGGATTCGGGAAAGAGGCGCACCGCGCTCACCTTCTCCCGCCGTCCGCTTCCGCCCATGTTCTGTAAAAGACAACAAGAGAACCCACCCTGACCTTCCGGGGCCAGGGCCGCGGTTCTCGTGAACGGTTGGGATGGAGAGATCGGGTCTTCATGAGGCTAAACCTAACTATACGCAGGGGCCCGCATTTTGTCAAATCCGGCGCCCCCGCTGCATGCCCGATGGAGCCGGGGGCCTCCCCACCGACCTTGCCGGGTTCGGGTGGGTCGGAGGCCTGTTCATTCAAGCGGATTCCTGCGTGGATCAGGTATAATGAAGCCGGGTGGGAGTCCGGGTGGAGGGGCGGCAGGCTCCTTCCCGAGATCATCCTGCGGCGTGGGGAACCCATGCGTGCGATGCCCCGCTGGTTCTGGATCCTGATCGGCCTGGCGGTCGCCAGCGCGATGGGAGCCGTTCTCGTTTTCCTTTACACCCATCCGGCGGCCGCCGCCGTCCTCCGGGACATCTTGATCATCGCCTTGGCGATGCAATTGACGTTGCTCGCTACGGTGACGACGTTCCTGATCTACCGCCTGATCCGTCTGGTCGACTGGCTGCAGGAGGAGGTCCGGCCGATCCTGGGCCGCGCGCAGGAGACTGTGAACACGGTGCACGGCACCAGCGCCTTCCTGAGCCGGCGTCTGGCCCGGCCGGCCATCGAGGCCGCCAGCATGGCGGCCGGGGTTGCCTATGCGCTGAGGACCTTCGTCCGTCTGTTGCGAGGCCGGGCCTCCTGACGCAGGGGTGCCCATCCTGATGAACGAGGAGGTCTATCATGGCAGCGCGGGAGAGCGGTGGGGAGTTCGGCGCGTTCCTTGCTGGATTTCTGACGGGGGCCCTGGTCGGAGCGGTGGTGGCCTTGCTGTTCGCCCCCCGCTCGGGTGAGGAGACCCGGCGGCTGCTGCAGGAGCGGGGGATCGAGCTGAAGAGCCAGGCGGAGGAGATGGCAAGCCAGACCCGCTCCCAGATTGAAGCGGCCCTCCTGGAGGCCCGGCGCCGGGCTGAGGAGGCCGCCGCGGAGGCCCGCCGGCAAGCGGAGGAGATGCGGAAGTGGCTGGAGGAGAGCCGGGCGCAGATGGAGCAGATGCTCGCCCAGGCCCGGGGCGCCCCTTCCGCCCCCGCCGGGGGATCCCCCACGGAAGGCCCTTCGGCCTGAGGAGGGCCGGTTGACGGAGGCCGAGTGGGTCGTCATCTATGGGGCCGGGAGCCTGATCGAAGCCCAAATGACCCAGACCCGGCTTCAGGGAGAAGGGATCCCGGCGCGGCTGCGGTATGAAGCCCTCCACGCGGTGATCGCTCCCGTCCTCAGCCCGGTGGAGGTGCAGGTGCCGCCGGCGTGGGCGGAGGCGGCCCGTCGGGTGCTGTCGGAACCGGAAGGCTTCGAAGGATGAGGCCCGGGTTCGGCCCCGGTTGACGTCCGGGCGGCCCCATGTTATCATCTTCCCGGCATCCTGTTCCGGGGAAGGAGGCGCATATTTCCGCCCGAAAGTATCGCGTGAATGAGGCCATCCGGGCCCGTCAGGTCCGGTTGATCGGCCCGGATGGAAAGCAGATCGGCGTGGTTCCCCTGGTGGAGGCCCTGGCCCTGGCCCGCCAGCATGGCCTGGACCTGGTGGAGGTGGCCCCCCAGGCGGATCCCCCGGTCTGCCGGATCATGGACTACGGCAAGTTCATGTATGAGCAGGCCAAGAAGGAACGGGAGGCGCGCAAGGCCCTCAAGCAGATTGTGGTCAAGGAGATCCGCCTGCGGCCGACCACCGATCCCCATCACGTGGGGTTCAAGGTGCGGGACGCCCGTCGCTTCCTCACCGACGGCAACAAGGTGAAGGTCCAGGTTCGGATGCGCGGGCGGGAGATGACGCACCTGCAGTTGGCCACGGATATGTTGCAGCGTTTCGCCGAGCAGGTGGCCGACGTGGGGGTGGTGGAGATCCCCCCGAACATGGAGGGCCAGAGCATGGTGATGGTGCTGGCCCCCCTGCGTCGGAAGGGGAGCCAGCCGGCGGAGCGGAAGACCGAATCCAGCCCGGAGGTGATGGAAGGTGCCCAAGATTCGAACCCATAAGGCGACCGCTAAGCGGCTGCGTTATACCGGGAGCGGCAAGCTGGTGCGGGCCAAGATCGGCCGCAGCCACTTGCGCCGCAAGCGCGCCAAGCGCACCAAGCGGCTCTACGATGAGATGCTCACGGTGACCGAGCCCTTCGTCTACAAGACGGTGAAGCGGCTGGCACCCTATCTGGATCGGAAAGATTGAAGGGCGATGCGGACATCTTTTGATCGGATCAGGGGGGAGTTCGAATGACCCGGGTTAAGAGCAGCGTCACCAACCGTCGTCGCCACAAGAAAGTGCTCAAGATGGTGGAGGGCCAGCGGGGATCCCGCAGCCGGCATTACCGGCGGGCCCATGAGGCGATGATCAAGTCCCTGGCTTACGCCTACAAGCATCGGCGGGAGCGCAAGCGGGATTTCCGTCGGCTCTGGATCATGCGCATCAACGCTGCCGCCCGCCAGAACGGGCTCTCTTACAGCCGGTTCATCGCCGGCCTGCGGGCGGCTGGGATCTCGCTCAATCGCAAGGTCCTGGCGGATCTGGCGGTGCGGGACGCGGCGGCCTTTGCCCGCCTGGTGGAGACGGCCCGTCAGGCCCTGGGCCTCGCCTGAACGGGTTTCGGCCTCGCCTCCTTCGATGCCGGCGCCGACAGGGTGCCGGCATCGGTTTTTCCGGAGGAGATGCCCGAGGGCGGCGAGGATGCTTCGGATCACCAGCCCCGCCAACGAGAAGGTGAAGCGGGTGCGGGCGCTTCTGGAACAGCGGAAGGCCCGCCAGGCTTACCGCCAGATGGTCCTGGAAAGCCCGCGTCTGATCGACGAGGCCCTTCGCTTCGCCCTTCGGCGCCCGGACTATCGTCTGGCGTTCGCCTTCTACGCTGAGCCCACCCCCCGGGCTCAGGAGACCCTTGCCCGTCTGCAGGCAGCAGGGGTCCCCTGTTATGAGGTCACCCCGGCCATCCTCCGGATGTGCACGGACGCCGAGACCCCCCAGGGCCTGATCGCAGTGGCCCCCATCCCGGAGCTGCTGTGGCCGGCCGCTCCGACTTTCCTCCTGTTGCTGGATCGGGTTCAGGAGCCGGGCAACGTCGGCGCGGTATTGCGAAGCGCCGCGGCCGCCGGGGCGGAGGGAGTGCTCATCCCCCCGGGGACAGCAGACCCGTGGCATCCGAAGGCGGTGCGGGCGGGAGCGGGAGCCCACTTCGTCCTGCCGGTGCGTCGGATCTCGTGGCCGGAGCTCCCCCAGCAGGTCGAGGGCACGGCCCTCTGGCTGGCCACCCCGGAGGGGGAGCGCATCTACTGGGAGGTGGACTGGCGGGAGCCCGTGACCCTGGTCCTGGGCGGCGAGGCCGCCGGCCCCGGCCCGCAGGTCCGGAGCCTTCCCCATCGCACCGTGCGCATCCCCATGGCCCGGGGGATGGAGTCCCTGAACGTGGCGGTGGCCGCGGCGCTCCTGCTCTACGAGGTGGCTCGCCAGCGCGGGTGGGGGCGCGCGGCCGGATCCGAAGGGGGCTAACCGAGAGGCTCCATCGGACGGACCCCCTCGGTGCCGCGGCGCAGCTCCCAGGGATAAATGATGTAGGCATCGGTCACGGCCGCGTAATACGTTGGCCCGTGGCGGAAGAGGGACTCCCGGGGCTTGTAATGCAGCACGGCGGTCTCCGGATATCCTCCGGCGGCCTCCACGCGGCTGCGGACGGTGTTGATGGTGCGGCCGCTGGCCCACACATCGTCCACGATGAGCACCCGCCGGCCTCGCAGCAGCTCATCCTCCGGGAACTGCAGGAAGGTCGGCCAGGTAAACAACTTGACCCGACTCAGGTCCTGGGCCTCCGGGAAGCGGACCGCCGCGGTCAGGATGTATTTGATGTCCAGGGCCTCGGCGATCATCCCTCCGGGGACGATGCCGCCCCGGGTGATCATGAGCAGGGCGTCGAAGGGCCCCCGCAGCTGGGGCAGCAGGTGGTCGATCAGCGCTTCGACATCTCCCCACGAGAGGATCTCCCGTCGCATCGATTCGCTCCTGCCCTTAAGGTTGAATGGGGGCGCGCCCGACTGGAACCGGCGAGCGAGGGAGCCTATGCCGCCGGCTGGCCCAGGCGAGCCCGTTCCTCCTCGGCGCGTCCCTCATCGATCTTCTCGAACAGCGGGCGGATCTCCCTCAGGCGCTGGCCGGGTGTCAGCCGGCTGGGCTCCCAGCGGATCCGCGGGTCGGCCTCGTATGTAAGGACCAGGTGCTCCCGGGTCCGCTCGGCCACCGAGCGCACCGCCAGCCGCCCCACCAGGTCTCCCTCGTAGCCGAGCATCTCATGGACGCGCTGGCTGGAGAAGGGAAGGAAAGGCGCAAACATGATCTTCAGGCTGTCGATGGCCCGCATGGCCACGTAGATGGTGGTGGCCGCCCGGGTTCGATCCTCGCGGATCTCCTTCCAGGGCTCCCGCTCGTTCAGGTAGCGGTTCACCTCGGCGGCCAGTCCCATCACCGTCTCCAGGGCCTGTCGGAAGCGACAGCCCTCGATCAGGCGCCCCACGGTTTCGAAGGAGACGTCCACCCGGGCCAGGACCTCTGCGTCGCGCGGCTCCATCCGGCCGGGCATGGGCACCTCGCCGTCGAAATGGCGCGCGGCGAAGGTGAGCACCCGGTGGACCAGGTTGCCCCAGATGGAGAGGAGCTCTTCATTGTTGTGGCGGATGAAATCAATCCACCGGAACTCCGAATCCTGGGTTTCCGGCATGATCGCCGTCAGGTAATACCGCAGGGCATCCACGGCGTAGCGGGATGCGGCGTCCAGGGCCCACACGGCCCAGTTGCGGCTGGTGGAGAACTTGTCCCCTTCCAGGTTGAGGAACTCGTTGGCCGGGACGTCGTAGGGGAGGGTGAAGCGCCGGGACGGGTCCTCCTCATAGAGGCGGCCGGTGCCGATCAGCTGGGCTGGCCAGATGATGGTGTGGAAGGGGATGTTGTCCTTTCCGATGAAATAGACGATCTTCGCCGCCGGATCATACCACCAGTCCTTCCAGGCCTCAGGGCGGCCCTGCAGGGCGGCCCACTCGATGGTGGCGGAGAGGTAGCCGATGACAGCCTCGAACCAGACGTAGAGGACCTTCCCCTCGAACCCCTCCAGGGGGACCGGGATGCCCCAGTCCAGGTCGCGGGTGATGGGACGGGGCTGGAGGCCCTGGCGGATGTAGTTCAGGGTGAAGGTGAGGACGTTGGGGCGCCAGTAGCCTTTGTCCCGGAGGTAGTTCAGGAGCGGCTCGGTGAAGGCCGGCAGGTTGAGGAAGTAATGCTCCGTCTCCCGCAGCACCGGGGTGCTGCCGTCGATCCGGCTGCGGGGGTGGATGAGCTGGGTGGCCTCCAGCAACGTCCCGCATCGCTCGCACTGGTCCCCCCGGGCCCGCTCGTAGCCGCAGATCGGGCACGTGCCCTCGATGTAGCGATCGGGGAGGAAGCGGCGGGAGACCTCCGAGTAGAACTGTCGCTGGGTCTGTCGGAACAGATAGCCGTTCTCCAGCAGGCGCAGGAACATGTCCTGGGAGACCCGGTGATGGTTCTCGGTGTCGGTGTGGGTGAAAAGATCGAAGGAGATGCCGTATTTCTGCCAGGTCTCCAGGAAGATCCGATGGTAGCGCTCGAACAGCTCCCGGGGGGAGACCCCCTCCCGATCCGCCTGGACGGTGATGGGGGTCCCATGGGAATCCGAACCGGAGACCATGAGGACCTGGTTTCCTTTCAGGCGGTGGTAGCGGGCGAAGATATCCGCCGGCAGGTAGGCACCGGCGATATGTCCGAGATGCAGGGGGCCGTTGGCGTAGGGCCAGGCCACGCACACCAGCACCTTCTCCGTCATCGGAGCACCTCCGGATCGCGTGAAGGGTCTTGGCGTCTCTCGTTCTGGAACCCTGAAACAAAAACCGCCGGCCGAGGCCGGCGGTCGGCGGGCGAAACCCACCCGGCAGTCGGGGGGGCCTCAGGCCCCCGACCGCGAGGGGTCTCTCCTCATCATCCGCCCCTCTTCGTGCGAATGCATGTCAGACCCCTTCTGGTCTTTCCCTAAATTTTAACGGGATCTCGACGTTCTAACAACTCAGCGTGGAAAGCGATTCAGGAACACCCATCCATAAACCCAGCCCGTGTCAGCCGGGAAAATCCATACAGGGCGCTCTATAATGCGATGGCCTTCGTAGAGAATCTCTAAAACGCTCAAAGCAGGTCGGGTGCCCGAAAGCGGGGGACTGATCCAGATCTCTGTAAGCCAGCCCGGCGTTACCACTGTGGCGTCTGGAATCCGATATGCGCGTTGCAGAGGTGTGGATCCATCAGGAGTGCGTAGCATCACTTGCCATCCTGAGATGCGGGCATAGCTCCGACTGCGCCAGCGCACCTGAACTTCCAGCCGCCACCCATCGATACCTTGGACCATGCGGGCTACAGGGGGTTCTACTTCCACGGGGCCGGCAGAGAGGCTCCCGACACGCGCGGGATCAACGCGCGGGTGGACCTCTATCTCTCCGATGATCAGAGAATTGCTGGCGCCTCCCTCCAGAGGAAGCCTGGGAAATCCGGGAGCTCCGGTCGGATACCAGCCAATCTGAAGACGATACCTGCCGGGAGGTGTGTAAAGAGGGATCAACAGGCTGCGATGCACTTCAATGGTTTGACCGGGAGCCCAGTGCTGAACTCCCGGCTCCGGCTCTGCATCCCAATTTGACCAAAGCTGGCCATGCTCATCCACCAGGTGCAGAAAGAGCGTCCATCGGCTCGTGAGGGGACGATCTGTGCTCATGCGAAGGGCGATGCGGAGCGGATGACCGGGTTTGGCGCTTTCATCGATCCGGCCGATCGCTTGGAGCTGTAATCCGTTTTCCCATCTGACAGGGAATGGATCCCAACGGACAGGCTGGGCTTTTCGGGTGAAGTGAATGACGGTCGCTCGACGCTCGGGGACGAAGTGATCGATCTCCGTGTAAAAGTCAACAGTGTGAGTCCGCTGGAGATCGGTGACCCACCCCTCCCAATTACCTCGGTAGAGGGTTACCCCGATGAACCAGAAGGATGGGTGTTGTGAAAGGACGATGGCACGCTGACGGGGATCATTCCAGTCGTAAGAGCGGAATCTTGGATACTCTGGCCAACGAGAATGCCACCAGGCCTGGATCAGAATGGGGTCCTCGTCCCCAAGGATTTGCATGGCTGCAATCTCTTTCGTATCCCCGGCATCCGGGAAGCTCTGGATAAGGGGCATTGCAGGCAAACTGATCAGGCCCGGCACGAGGAAGGTTATGACAAACCACCGCGCTCGAAGCGCAATAGGGGTGATGACCCATACGAGGAAAGGGATAAGGACCATCGCGAAGTATCTTGCACCGAAGAAGGGCCATCGCAATGCGATTCCGGCTCCCATTGCCAGGGGCAACCACGAAACCATCCCGATCAGTTGCCATTGGACGGGGAGAGGGGTCCGTTTCCGAAGCCCTTTACATATCCACACGGCAAGGGCTCCCAGCGCGGTGGCCAGCCCCGCTGCTCGGGCGAAGTGTCCATCGCTCAGAGGTCCGGTTAGCCAGCTGGCCCAGAAGTGCTCAAGGACCTCCCAGGGCCGAGGTCGCACCGGAATCGCCGAAAGGTTGCGCACCGTGTTTTCCATGCTCCCCGCATAAGCCTGAAGGAGCCAGAGCCCGAAGGCGCCCCACAACAGCGTAGAGATCATCAGCCCAATCTGCCAACCCCTAGGACGATAGAGTCCAAGGATCACGATCTGACAGAGAAGCAATAGAACGCTGTAATAGTGGGTGAAAAGCAGAATCCCCTGAAGGATCATCCAGGCCAGCCATCGTCGAGTAGATGGACGTCGTAGCAGAAGCAGCCACACCCATGTTGATGCAGCGCCCAGGGCGATGACGCCTCCATACATCCGGATTAAGAAAAGCTGGAAAATATAAAACGGGTTTAAGGCGATCAGGATAACTGTCCACATTCCGATGCGAGGTCCCGCTGTTTGTTTGCCAAGTTGGAAAGCTAAGGGAAGGGCCGTCAGACCCAGCAGAATAGAAAGCACCCGATAGGCATAGGGGCGATCAAAGCCGCCGATCTCCCACCATAAATGGACCAGCCAGTAATAAAGTGGGGGATGGCTGTCCCGCATCAGATTGCGGGCGATCTCGATCGCTCCATAAGAGGAAGCCTGCCAGAGCACATGCTTCTCATCGATCTGAGCGAGCTCGGGAGGCATCAAGGCCAGCGTAACCCAGAATGTCAGCGGTATGGTTGCCAGCACTCCCCAGCGCATGCTCATAAAACCGTTCCCTCCATAGGATGAGCCTTTGTAATTATGGCATTCGATTCCAGAGGATCCAGCTGTAGTTCCAGCGCCAGCGCTGGCGGGACAGGGTGAAGGCGGGGATCTGGGCCTCGCCGCCGGGGCACCGCACGATCAGCCGGCGCGTGCGAAGATCCGGCGGGATCTCTCCCTCCCAGACTCCGGCAACGGTCTCACCCGCCGCATACCGGATGTCAACGGCTGAGGACGTCTGCCACGCCAGTTGCTGAACGCCTCTGTCGGTCTCCACGATCACCTCCGGCAGCCCCGTCCCCGCGGCTTCCACCCGCCAGGCCGCCTGAACCCAGAGGCGATCCGGCCGGCCTGGCTCCGGGAAGATGTCCGGTCCCTCTTGCCGATAGGACGTCCGGCGCATCCCCGCAAAGCGCTTCAGGATCAGATCCCCGCACCGCTGTCCGTCCCGGCTGTCGAGCCAGGTCGGGCGGGGGACGAGGGACACAGTTCCCAGCCGGACCACGTCCTCGCCGGTCCGGGTGCGCAGGCGGGGCCATCCGTTAGACCCCGTCGGATAGGCTCCGGCGGTCACCGGATAAACCCCTGCCGGCAGCCAGGTGGGGACCTGGAGGGCACGCCAGAAGGTGACGGAAGCTCCCGGCTGCATCGCCGGGGTAGGGATGGGCGGCTCTGCGTCGCTGCCGGTGATCCACCGGCCGGCGGGATCCAGCAGGTGGACAAACAGGGTGTAGGGCTGCGAGATAGGGGCGGTGGCGTGCAGCTGCAGGCCTACCCGCAGGATCCCCGGCGGGCCCTGGAGATCCAGGGCCGCCGCCTCGAGGACCAGCCCGCCCTCGAAGGAGACGGAGAGAGGCTGCCACGAAGGGGCCTCCGGCGGAGGGACGTAGCGCACGAGGGCGGCGTCCGCCGGCGCGGGCCATTCTTTCTCCACTGTTCGGATCCAGCCGGCCAAGGCCCGCTCGAGGACCTCCCAGTTCCCACGATAGGCCGGGACGCCGAGGAGCCAGACGACCGGACGGTCACGGAGGGCCTCCCGCCAGCGGGCTTCCTCGCTGAGATCGAAGAGACGCCAGGGGCCGTCGGGCGCGTGCATCAGCAAGGCTTGGTAGTGCCAGGGGGCCTGGACCACCACGACCTCCCCCGGAGCGACCCGTTCGAGGAGCGCCGTCACGACCTCCGCATACCAGGGATTGTTTTCGGGCAGAGCGGTGTAGGCGAGGATGGTCCGGGAGAGGCCGATCAGCCCGAGCAGCCCGGCGCATCCGACGGCGAGGGCCCGGACCCGGCGAGGGGAGCGGGCCAGGATCAGGGCGAGGGCCAGAAGGAGCGGGGGCAGGGCCATCGCTGCGTAGCGCGCGGCGAAGAAGTTGTAGCGCCAGCCGACCAGAAGGAAGCCGGCCAGCGAGAGGCTTCCCATCAGGAGCGGGAAACCCAAAGCGGGGAGCCCGCGGCGGATTGCGAAGATCAGCGCCCAAGCCAGGATGAGGAGCATTGCGCTGCCGGCCGCGATGGCGAAGCGGATGTCCGCTGCCCATCCGCTCCAAAGGGTGAGCCAGAGGTTTCCCATCATCTCCAGCGGGCTGGGATGGATGCCGGGGTTCCCTTGATGGCGGATCACGATGGCGAGAGCAGGGGCCAGGGCGAAGTAAGCCCATAGCGCGCCGGCCAGCCCGGGCAGGATCACACCGGGCCAGGCCGCCTGCCCGCGTCGACCCGCTCCGGGCCGTCGCAGGAGCCAGATGAAAGCGGCGGCGATCAGGAAGACCCCGTAGTAGAACGTGAAAAGCAGGGCGAGGCCTGCCAGCCCCCACGCCAGCCCGCGGGCAAGGGTTGGACGGCGGTCGGCTTTCGCGGCAAGCCAGAGGGTCAGGGCGCTCAGCATCAGCGTGAGGGGGTAAGCGCGCAGGAACATCATCAGGCCGGCCAGGAAGGGGTTGAAAGCCAGGAGGGCCAGGAGCAACATCCCGGCTCGTTTCCCCCCGAGCGAACAGGCCAGCCGGAACATCATCGGATAGAAGGGGAAGGCGAGGAGGAGGCCGGTGAGGTAAAGCATGGGAACGGAGCGGAAGGAGGGGAGCTGCTGGATCCCCCAGAGGAGGACGGGGTAAAGGGGAGGCTGGCCGTCCAGGCGTAGCCCGGTGGCGATGAGGCCGGGGAGGTCATGGGTGCGAATGGCCCAGAGGACGTAGGCCTCATCGTTGTGGGCCGGGACGGGCCGCCAGAGGGCCAGGTCCAGGGCCCAGGCGACGAGGAGGAGGACGTGGATCATCCCGATGGGGGTGCGCCGCATCCGAAGGAACTCCTCAGGGCTGCGTTGGAGGGGTGGCGCGACGCCTCATCCTCCAGAGGGTGAGCGGCCACAGGAAGAACACGGTGAGGCCGCTGATCCATGCTCCGATGTAGAACGAGGTCGGCCGGAACCGAAAGGCTACCTCGCTCTCCCCCGCGGGCAGATACACGGCCATCAGCACGCCGTCCGCGCGCCGCAACGGGGCAGGGCGGCCGTTGACCGTCACCGTCCATCCGGGATACCACGGATCGCGGGTGATGAGCAACCCCGGGCGGCTCAGGCGCGCCCGATAGCGGACCTCGGTGGCGGTCCGGTGGAGGAGCTGGACCTCGTCCGGCTCCCCCGTGTCCGGGGCGCTCAGCGGCTCGGCGGGGCCCAGCACCACCGCCTCCTCCGCCGGGCGGAACGCAGGATCCCGGAGCGCGGCCAGCATCTCCTCCACTGTTTTCACCGGGCGGACCGCACGCACTACCCAGGCCCATGGGAGAGGAGGGTCCAGCCGGTAGATGCGGGTGATCTCGTTCCCTTGAGGGATCTCCTGAAGCAGGATGGCGGTGCGCCCCAGGGCGCGCATGTCCGGGAGCTCACGACCCCAGGTGATCACGTAACGCACCCCCAGCAGCCACCACTGCATGGGCTCCGGGGTTTGCTTCAGAAAGCTGAAATAGGGTTCTGGATGAATGGAGGTCGCCCCCCGGATGTCCTCTTCCCCCAGCCAGCAGCCGTAGTGATCCGGAAGCCGGTATTCGTCGAAGAAGCGGAACGGCCGATGGGGATCCTGGGCCATCCAGGTGGCAACCGGGTGATCCGGATAGATGGAGGATACAGGGATGGCATCCAGGTAACGATTGAAGGCGGCGAGATTGAGGCTGACCAATCCCAGGGCGGCAAGGGCCAGCCCGCGCCGGTTGCGCCAGCCCCGGGCGCGGGCCTGCCACCATCCCCACGTCCCCAGGGCGAACAGGAGGCTCAGGCCGACCTCCTGGGGCAGGCGCCGGTGGTCGCTGGGGTCGATCCCCTGGCGGGCCAGGAAGGTGACCACAGGCAGGCTGAGGGCAAAGATCAAGACCATCGCTCCGCTGATGCGGTTCCCGGCGGAGAGGATCCAGCGGTGCGCGCGGGGGAGGCCGCGCAGCAGGACCGCCAGCCCGTGGGCGCTCAGGGCGGCCAGGGCCAGGGAGACCCAGAGGGCGTGCCGCTCTTGGCTACGGGTGGTGGCGTAGAAGGGGACGAGCTGGAAGAACACGTCGTAAAGCGGGAAGTTGGCCCCGAAGGAGAGGAGGAGGCCGGCCAGCCCGATCCCAGCCCAGAAGCGGACTTGCCGTCCGCCCCGGGCCAGAGCCGGGATGAGAAGGGTGAGGGGAAGGAGACCCGAATACAGAGGCTGCCAGTGGCTCACCAGGCCGGGCTGGAGGAGCTGGAGGACATCCTGGATCGGGAAGCCGGTGCCGGATTCCGGGAAGGGCAGGCGCACGCGATTGGAGTGACGGTAATATTCTAGGGTAGGGAGGAGCTGGATTGCGGTGGTGCCCAAGATCAGCGCGCCGATCCAGGCCGCGTGTCGGAGGGCCTTTCGGTATGGAAGGCTTCCAGGGAGCGAGAGACAGAAAAGAAAATAAACAGCGCCCAGCAGAAAGATGTAAAGAGTTGTCTGAGGATGGTTGATCAGTAGGATGAGGGTGCCGGCAGCGCCGGTGACGATAGTTCCTGTAGCTTGCTGGCCCTGAGCCAGGGCGCGCAGCCCCAGCAAGAACAGCGGTGCCCATGCGGAAGCCTGAGCGATGGAGACCTGCAGGATCGGATAGCCGGTTAGGTATCCTCCGAAGGCGAAGCCGATGGCCCCCATCAGACCGCCCCAGCGGCTTCTCGTTTCACGGGTGAAGAGAAAATAGGCAGTGGCCCCCGCGATCCACAAATGGATTAGAGATTCCAGATGGAGAGCGTCCAGGGAGGCGTGATGTGCGCTCGACACGGCAGAGAGGATCAGTGTCAACCAGGTCCCTGGATAGAAGACGGAGGACTGAGAATAAGCAAGGTAGGGGTAGCCGCTGTCGAGGCAAAGGACGCGGAGGGGAAATTCACCAGCCCGAAGGGCTCGATAAGCCAGGTCTCGAAACACATAAAAAGTGTGGGTGAAATCCCCTAAGGCCAGCATGAGCCGGTCAGCCGGCACAGGGGTCAGATACCGCCACACGAACAGCCACCAGAGCGCAGCAATCCAGAGCAGGGCCAGCAGAGAAGCTCCTCGAGGCGTGTCGAAGCGTCCTGAGCGCATCGGCGGCCTCCTCGGGCTGAAGTTCCTCACCTCCACTTGCAACGAGAGAGCCATCTCGTCTGTAGGCTTTGAGTTCCTGCTCGTTTCATGGCTTCCGATGATCTTGGTCTCCATCCCCTGCGCCGGATCGGCTTGCTCATCCTCACGTGCTTACAGGTTGTAGCATCGACGAGATCACGAGGATCAGTCATCTGCTCGCCTCGGGACTGAAGGGGCATAGGTCGATCACGGCCCTGTGGATAAGGGCAAAAGGGCAAGCGCTCCGAGCCGTTTCGCTTCTCGTAAGGGAGGAAGATGCTTCAAGGAAGGCCACTCATAAATTCCTACTCCCAGCCACTTGGCTTCCCTCAGCCTTTGCGCGGATAGCACTCGTTGTTCAAGGATCTGTTCTCCGGGTCGCCAGCAATGGAAAGGATAACCGCCGTTCTTAGGCAGCTCATCATACTGGGCGAGTCCATGGCCCTGATCATCGAGAGCCTGCACTGTAATAACATAGCTCCCATGCGGCTGGGCTCCAGCTTCCCAGTGCAACCAAATCTCTATCTCATCGAGAGCGCGCCATCGGATTCCGTAGCTTCGCAACACTGCCACTTCTCCAAAAGGCAGGTTGACCTCAGACAGTGGTGGAGGTCGATCGATCTCCCGCATCGAGGGATCTCGTAATTCGAAAATCCAGTGCGGTCCTAAGCGAGCAACCGGGCGAAAGCGGGGATCCCGTCCAATTTGACAGATCCCGCTGGCGTAGAACGCTTGAGATTCAGGCCATCGGCTGTCTATTAAAACGTAGCGGACTCCGATAGAGCGCAAGGTGGCGAGAGCGTCCCAGGTTTCCTGATTTGGAAATGAGCGCAGCTGTTCTCGCAGCTTTTGGATATCTGGCGGGATGTAGCCGCTGTAGGCGATGATCAGGGGTTTGCGATGGACCAACGCGGCATACATGCGTAGCGTCTCCGTATCGTCGAGAGGGAGGAAGACCGGTAGCTCTACGATAGGGAATTCTCCGGGCTGCTGGGCCAGCCAGTGGTAGACCGGCGGCAGCGCTGAGGGCCGGGGGAGAGCGGCGAGGCGAAGGGGGACCGCCCATGCCTCCAGCGTCCCCAGGCTCAGGATCCCGAGGGCGAGGGGCACGCGCCGCCGAGTAGAGGAGAGGCTGTTCTCCAGGCCGAACCCTGCCAGCGCATGCAGGCCGACCAACGAGAGCAGGAACCAGCGCGCGACGGCTCGAATCAACGTGATGAAGGGGAACAAGGCGGCGAGGCCGGCATAGAGCCCTGGAACGGAGATCGGTCCGATGTCCCAGCGGGGGCCCAGGGCCATCAGCATCCCCAGGCCCAGGCCCATCCAGGCGGCGCGCCGCACCGCGCGGGCAGGCCCTTTCCCACGTCCTCGCCAGGCCGCAGCGGCCATCCAGAGAGGCGCCAGCCCGGGATAGAGCTGGACTTCGTGAGTGGTGTGGCCGGGGATGCGGAAGGGTGCCGTGAGGGGACCCAGGATCCGCAGGGCGGGAGCAGCCGCCAGCCCGTCGACAGGCCATGCCGAGAACGCCTGCGCCAGCCGGAGATCCCGGTGGCGGGCCAGCTCCGGGGCCACCCGTAGATACGGGATCGCGACCCCTCCCGTGACCAGCCCCCCCACCAGGAGCACGAGTCCCAGCTTCCCTGCGGCCGGTCGGGAGAGGGGCTTCTCCCGCAGGCTCCAGAAGCTTAGGAGGACGAGGATGATCCCTCCGAACACCGCCAGGTGCCAGCTGGAGAGGGTCATCAACAGGAGGGAGAGCAGCAGGTCCAGGGCGCGCCGCCCGGTGGGCCGCCGCAGGTATCGCAGCAGGGCGGCCATGGCCAGGGGGATCCAGCCCATATAGAGCAGCTGCAGGTGCATCAGGTGGGCGAAGCGATACGGGGCTCCGGCGAACAGCCACCCGGCAAGGAAGGCCGCTCGGCGGCTTCCTCCCCATGCCCGCACCAGCCGGGCCATCCCCAGGGCGGCGACCCAGAACGAGGCGAGGAAGGCGACGTTGTAGCCCAGGGCCGGGATCCCGGTGCCCAGGATGAACGGGAAGGCGAAGGGCAGGATCCCCAGCAGCGGCTCCGAGTAAGCCAGGGTCCCGCGATGCGGATAGAAGATCGGCGCGTCGAAGAAGGCGCCGGGGCGCTCGGTTAACGCGCGAGTCTCCCAGGCCAGGATCCAGGTGTTGAGCAGCGGATCTCCCAATTCCTGAGGGAGGGTGTCCGCCAGGCGGAAGATCAGTGGGGCGGTGAGCAGGATGGCCTCAAGGGCGTAGGCGAGGGCCATGATCCCATCCCGCATGAAAGCGCGCCACGGCCTCATGGCTCCACCTCGATCGCCTGGGGGAGGATATAGGCTGGCTCCCCAGAGGGGAGGAGCAGGTGCGCCATCGATGGCCACTCATACCAGCCGATCCGCAGGCGGTAGGTTCCCGGCTGATCGATCGCGTCCAGTTCGACCGGGACCGCAACGGTCATCCCCACGGGCCATTGCGAGGTATCGAAATAAGGCGGTCTGTCCTGTTGCCCGCGCATCGCTCCGCTCTCATCCAGCCGATGAACAAAGAACGTATAGGAGCGGTCGACAGGACGCTGGGCCTCCCAGTAAAACCAGAGCTTCCACGGTTGGCCCGGGGGGATCCGGGTCGGCCGCTCCACGCCGACCAGGCGAAGCGCCCCGCCGAAGGAGATCGGCTCCGACAGTCGAGCAGACGGAGGCATCCGGCGGTTCACCAGCAGGATCCGCGGAAGCATATATCCGTTTTCCCCCGTCGAGTCGACCGGAACGGTCTTCCAAGGGAAGTCTTTCTCATATAATCCTACCTTCAGCCGATAGGGGCCGGGGGCGAGATCGGCCGGGATCCGGAGGGTGTGCACGTCCCGAATGTAGCGTTCGTCTCGCCATGGCGGCGCCGTCGTCGGCATGTCCCCCGGGTGCATGTGATCGCTTTGGAAGCGCAGTTGATAGTATGGGAGCGCCTCCAGCCCGTGGACATACACGCTGTATTGGGTCTCCATCGGACGCAGCCCCCGCCACCAGAGGATGAGGCTCAGGGTCTTCCCCGGCTCGACGACCCAGGAGGGGAGATGATACCCCAGCAGGCGGACGCGGCCGCCGAAATCCACGTCCGCCCGCTCGCTCATCCCCGGGGGATGGTTCGGATCCGAACGAGGGCGGAACCAGCTGGTGTGGGGATCCACATACACGAGTTTCCCGATCAGGAGCATCATCCCGAGTCCCCCTGCGATGGCCGTTTCCCAGGTGGAGAGGGCAGGTCCCCGAAGGCGGGCGGGTTGCAGGAGGGCCGGCCGGGCGCGCCGGCGTGCCAAGAGCCAGCGACCGAGCCCTGCTCCCCATAGCCCGAGAGAGAGCAGTTCCAATAGACGCCAATCCCATCGCCCTGCAAAGTGCAGACGGACTTCATGAGAGCCTGCCGGCAGGCGCGTCCGCAGCCGTCCCGTCCCCTCCTCCGGCCAGACGGTCACCGGTTGTCCATCCACCTGAACATTCCAGCCCGGGAAGGCGAAGACCCAGAAGGAAACCGTAGCCTCGCGCGGAAGATCCACCCGGAAGCGCTGATCCAGCGGGTGGAGGGAAAGGATCTCCATCCGCGAGCCCGAGGGCAGATCCTCCTCCCGCAGCCGAACCGGCTCCCGCCCCTCCCGGTAATCTTCCTCCAACGGGGAGCCCTGGATCTCCCGAGTCACCCAACGCGGGAGCAGCTCTCCCACGCTGGTCAGGCCGATCAGCCCTGCTCGGCGATCGAAGGCTTGAAGGTCGGCCAGAGTGGCCCCGCGCATCACCGTAAACTGCCCAAAGGGGTACAACAGGGGAGCCGCGCCCAGGATCACTGCCAGCAAGATCCCTGCGAGGGCCAGCCCCCGGGCCCGGTGGATTTCCTCTGTGGAGAGGCCGATGAGCAGGGCCACGGGAAGGGCGGCAGGGCCCAGCCAGCGCCATGGGAACTCCGCATAGGCCAGAAGGGGCGCGTGTTCCCAGAGGGGACGCGAGATTGAGGTCATCATCGCGATCATCCCGATGACCGCGATCCCTGCCCCGAGGGCCAGGGCGCGGGATCGGCCGGGCCGACGGAGGGCCAGAAGCCCCGGCAGGGCGAGGACGACCTGATGGCCGCCCAGGGTCAGCACCTCCTGAGGGTTGCCCAAGCTTTGATCCTGAATCGGGACAAGGGAGAGCAGGCGGTCCAGCCCCAGGAAATGCTTGCGGAAGTCAAAATGTCCCTGGAGCAGACGGTCCAAGTGTACCAGGGAGCGATCCAACAAAGCGGGGATCACGAAGAAGGCAGCCAGGCCTATGCCCAGCCCCATCGCCCCAAGCGCCTTCCCCCCGCGTGCCCGGGGCGGGCGCTCCGCCCAGAGCACCAGCCCCCCGTAGCCAAGCAGCACCCCGGTGCTGAGCATCGCCGTGATGTTGTGGCTGAGGAGCAACAGCGCATAGGTAAGCCCGGCTTTCCACCAGCGGACCCATCCACCTGCACGAAGATAGTCATGAAGGGTATCCAAGGTCCAGGGTAGCAGACACAACCCCAGATATTGCGGGAAATCCCCTTGCCAATAGAGCTCTCGCACCCGGAAGGGGGCGAAGGCGTAGGCCAGGCCGGCCGCCATCGCCCCCCCCTCCCCGATTCCCCATCGGCGGGCCAGTCGATACACCCCTGCGCTGCCCAGTAGCGTCAACAGGGCCAAGACGACCTTGACACTGCTCTCCAGGTCCAGCCCGAGGGTCATCCCCAGGGCCCCGAGCCAGGGAAACAGAGGGCTATGGAAGTGGAAGAGGGGATACCCCAAACCGTAGACCAGATCAGGGGCCCAGCGGGGGAAGAACACTCCCGCGCGCCACATCCGACGCATCTCCAGCACTCGGTAAACGTGCAGCACGCCGTCATGGGAGGGCGGAAAGCCCGCCCACCACAACGGGCTGGTCACCACCAGGAGGCCGGGGATCATCAGCCAGAAACCACGCTCGCGCAGCATACTGCTATGGTCCTCTTCGATTGTGGAAGCCTTGCTCGGCTCATGAAGCTGGGAGCCGGCGCTTCGTGCTGGGCATCCCTGTCCGATTGGGAAGATAGCGCCCCAACACCCTATATGGCGTGCGGGGATCTCCATGCCAGCGACCCAGACCCTCAGGCCCCTGGATTCAGATGTCCGCTCAAGGCGTCCGAGAGGGTAAAAGCCGCACACTTAATCCACAAACCCGAGCTCAGGCCTCAAGGAAGGCTTATGGTATGTCCCAGCCCAGTGACCCGGCATTCAGGACGGCTGCTTTGCGTTCCCCAGAGCGGACCCCGCCGTGATAGCCGCCGGCTGGGTCAGAAGAGCCCGCCAGGACTGGGGAAGAACACAACGGCCGGGCCGTGAGCCGGCCTTGCCTCCTGCTCGCACCTCTCAGTCTCTCATCGACGGATCTCCACCCTCGCGAGATCGATCGCCTCCCCTGATTCGGAAGGCCAGCGCTTTCCGCGGGCCTCGTCGTAGAGGCCGATGCGCAATCGGTAAACTCCAGGAGGGAGCTCCAGCACGAACCCATAACGATCCAAGATTTCCACCTCCTCCTCATCGGGCCCGTTCGGGAGCCAGCCGTCCCGGGGCGGACGATCCTGCTGCAGCCGAGGAGGCTGATCTGGATCTCCAATATGGACGAACACTTTGGTGGCGCGCAAGGCCTTCAGGGGCCCGCGCCAGATCAGCGTCAGGAGGAGGGGATCCCCGGGCCGGGCCTGCAGGACAGGAAGCCCCTCTCCGGCTTGAATTTCCCCGCTCTGTAGGGCGGCCTGAACCAGCGTGACACCGTTCTCCCAGCGAATGGGCCCTTTGACCGGCTCCCAGTTTCCCCGCGGGCTCAGATAGAGGATCAGCCGCATCCAGTCTTCGTAATGGCGCTCGTTCACTTTGTAAGCATGATCCAGCAGGTAAAGCTCCAGGCCGGGCTCCTGTTCATGCCAGCGGTTCCATGGCCGCATCAGCCAGATGCGCGGATAGCGGGTGAGCAATCGATCCAGCCAGGTCCGCTGGGGCTCCGGCAGCGGAGAGGGAGCGGAGAAGGTCCCATACCAGTCGATGGGGGCTCGCAGCCAGTTCAGGAAGTAATCCCCGAAGTAAGGATAAGTCATCAGCAAGACATCTCCGGGACGGGCCTCCCGATTTAGATCCTCGATCATCGGTCGGAGGAATCGGGCGTTTTCATGGAAGTCCAGGCGCGGGTCATCGGCGATCTGCCGAAGGGACACGACCGCCAGCAGGGACAGGGCCAGGGCTGCCCCTCCGATGATCCACAGTGTCCATAAGGGAGGATCAGCGTGACGCCTCATGCGCTCGATAATGACCAGACCGAGGATCGCGCCGATCACCCCAATCCCGATCGGCGCCAGGATCAGCTGGTGGTCCCGGATCCAGGCAGGGGCTGGGTCGGCGCGGCCCAGCATCCTCCACTGCCCCAGCAGCGGGTTGTAGGCCGGGTTCCAGGCCACCTGTTCCATCGCCCGGTGATAATCCTGGAGGACCTGGTAGAGGGCGCGGTCCAGCTCCCCTTCGAACAGCCGGATGTCCGTCAGAGTGCCGGCCAGCTGAGGAAAGAGGGCGATCAGGGCCAAGAAGAGAAGGGTCGCCTTCGCTCGTCGAGGGGGCCACCGAAGGATGGCCGCGATCCCGGGGGCGGCGGTCAGCATCACCACCGGGAGAAGGGGGATCAGATATCGGGGTCCCCAGTTCAATCCCCCCACCAGACGGGATACAGGCTAACTCCCAGTGTATACATTATGGCGAACCCGAAGATCCCGAGCACGAGGTTCCGTTGTGTGCGGAAAAACCCCCGTGCCCCGATCAGAGCCAAGACCAGAGCGGGGGAATAGAACAGCAACCCCTTTCCCGGGCTGATGGTTAATGCCAGGACCCGCCGTGTCACTTGCCACAGATCTGAGAGGACCAGCTCCGGGAACTGCGCGTGTTCCACCACATTGCGTAAGTAGGCAGGGATGCTGAAGAGCGTCATACGATAAATAAAGTAGGCAGGGATCACGACTAGCCCGAAGCCGAGGAGGGCGATCAGATACCGGCGGGTCCTCTCCGAAATGGGTCGGCCCCGGAGCAGGGAGAGGGAAAACCAGAGCAGGCCGGGCAGGGCGACCAGGGCAGCCTGCTTGGTGATCACCGCCCCAATCAGCGCAAGCCCCATCAGGAAGAACCCCATATCCAGATGGGCTCGGAAAAGCAAAGGGGCGCCGAAAGCCAGAAGTAGCCACGCGCCGGTCAGGGGTTCACGAAAGAGGCGCTGGCTGTAAGGCCACATGGCGGTGCCGAAGGCGTAAAACAACGCGGTGAGGACGGCCACCCCCGGAGGGAAAGGCAGGCTGCGCACGATCAGATAGAGCAGCGCGGCCGATCCGGCGATCACCGTCGGGTTCAGCAGCATCGCGGTCTGGAAGCGGCCGGTCCCCAACCAATCGCTCAGCCAGAGCCATGGCGTGATCGCAACGGTCTGACCGGGCCGCTCCCTCAGCCAGAACCCGGGCGTCAGCCAGAAAGTGGGCGCAAAGGTGATCATCTGGCCGGGCTCATCTTCCGGGCTCGCATCCGGATGATAAAACGAATGAATAGCGAAGGTGAGGATCTTCTGAAATCTCAAGGCGGAGGCAAGCATCATCCGCTCGTCATCGCTGATCGGATATCCAGCATAGGTCAGAAAGTAAACGGAGAACGCCAAGAGATAGATGCCTATAGCGATCCCCGCATCCCGACGGTTGCACATAACTCACCCCTCCATCTTTTACCGAGGAATCTCCGGCTCAGCCACTTCCCTGGGCCAGCTCCATCTCCTAAAGATTACTTAGACTGCCAAGGAGCATCGACCCGGGTCGTCGGCGATGCTCGGGTCCATCGGCCACCGGGACGACGGCGGGAGAACAGGCCGTCGGGTAGGGGGTCACCTTTCCGCCCGGACGCGGCCTTCCCAGTTCCTCGGGGCGATGAGCAAGTGGACCTCTTGGGCTCCAGAATACTTTAGGAAGATTCTCGGGGGATAAGCGATCGAGGATGAAATGAGCCGGCCTCCAGCCCATCCTTAGCAGAGCGAGGGGATTCTCCTGTCGATGAGCACACGGGAAAGGATGAGAGCGAGTGACTTTGGCCGGCATGAGTTTATGCATGCCATCAGGGTAGATATGCAGAACGTCGCCGTCCGGCTTTCATCGGTCCTCCTACCCCAGCGCCGACCGGACCGTGGAGTAGAGGGATTCGGCTTTCAGCTCGTGGAGGGTGTAGCAGGGGGCGCCCAGGTGATCGGCCAGGGCCTGGGCGAGGCCCTGATCGAAGGCCGCGTGCTCCATGTTGATGACCACACACGGGATCCCCCGCTCCCGGAAGAGATCGGCAATGCGATGAGCCTCCTCCTGCGGCGGCAGCTCGCTCATGGAGACGTTCCCCGCCCCATCGGTCAGCAAGATCATCAGCGGACGCACCTCCGGGCGCAGGAGCATCTCCCGGCAGAGCACCTCATACGCCAGAAGCAGGCCCGCCGACAGCGGCGTCTTGCCTCCCACCGGGATGTCCTCCAGCGCCTTCTTGGCCAGGTCCACGCTGGAGGTGGGCGGCAGCACCAGACGGGCCCGATCCTTCTGGAAAACGATCAGCCCCACCCGATCCCGCCGTTGATAGGCATCCGTCAACAGGGAGAGGATCGCCCCCTTGGTCGCCTCCATCCGCTCCGCCACCGCCATGCTCCACGAGGCGTCCACCACGAACAGGATCAGATTGGCCGCCCGGCGGACCCGCACCTTGCGATGGTAGTCCTCCGGATGAATGGCCAGGGCGGTCCGAGAGCGATCCCGCTCGATCTGATGGGGAGCGGCTGCCCGGAGGGTCGCATCGAAGGCCAGATCATCCGCTTGGCCCGGGGAGGGGCGCGCCCAGATGTAACGGCCCCGCTTGCGGGCGGAGCGGGTGACGCTGCGACGCCCCCCGACCCGTCGCTCCCGCCGATCCTTCGGGGTGTCCAGGCGCTTCACCCGAAACGTCTCCCCAATGGGGACCGGCTTCCCTCCCTCCCACCACACGCCTTCCTGGCGCGTGACGGTCTGGCGTTGCAACGGCGCGGATTCCTCCCCAACGGGCCGGCTCCGATCACGGAGCTCCCCGTCGGTGCGTTGGGCTTTTTTTGGGGTCCCTCCCTCCGGGGAGGAGGCGGGCTGAGAGGGGGCGTTGCCTTCAACCTGACGCCGGACCTGCTCCATGCGCTCGGCCAGCTGCTCCAGGGTGAGGTGCCCATCCTCGTCGAAGGGCCGGCGCTTGAGACGATGGGGCAACGCCAGCTCGGCCGCCAGCAGGATGTCCTCCTCGGTGATCTGATCCCGGCCCTTGAAGGCGGCATAGGCCCGCGCCGTCTTGAGGATCACCAGGTCCGCCCGATGGCCGTCCACCCCCAGGCTGGAGACCAGCCCGGCGATCAGCAACAGATCCCGCGGGGTGTGCACCACATGAGGGAGCCGCTCCCGGGCGGCGGCGATCTCCTCCGAAAGCTGCCGCTCGTAAGGCTCCCACTCCGCCCGGAACCCCTCGGGGTCCTGCTCGAAGGCCAGGTTGCGCCGCAGGATCTCCGCCCGCTGGGCGGGATCCCGCACCCCTTCCACGTTCACGCAGAGGGCGAAGCGGTCCAGCAGCTGCGGCCGCAGATCTCCCTCCTCGGGATTCATGGTGCCCACGAGGATGAAGCGGGCCGGGTGCTGGAAAGAGATGCCCTCCCGCTCCACGACGTTCACCCCCATCGCCGCCGCGTCCAGCAAGACGTCCACGATGTGATCGTCCAGCAGGTTCACCTCATCGACATACAGCAGGCCCCGGTTGGCCATGGCCAACACCCCGGGCTCAAAGCGGCGCTCCCCCTTCTGGATCGCCCGCTCGATGTCCAGAGTGCCCACCACGCGATCCTCCGTGGCGCTCACCGGCAGATCCACGAAGCGGGTTTTGCGCCGGGCCACCGGGAGGGTCTCGCCGCGCTCCACCCGCTCCCGGCAGAGGGTGCACCAGGTGGCGGGCTGGTGCGGGTCACAGGAGAAAGGGCAGTCCGCAACCACGTCGATCTCAGGCAGGAGAGCGGCCAGGGCGCGGGCGGCGGTAGACTTGGCGGTGCCCCGCTCCCCCCGGATCAGCACCCCGCCGATCTGGGGATAGATCGCACAGAGCACCAGGGCCCGCTTCATCCGTTCCTGGTCGACGATCGCCGTAAACGGGAAAACCACTCGCATCGGGAACCCCCTTCGATCCGGATCCGATGGGCGGCGGTGGCGGCGAACGCGGGGCCTTGACGGTTGCCTTTTATTCTATTAGGAGTTACGCAGTTGACAAGGTGCCCCCTGACGCGATCATGAGAGCGGGCATGCCGGTAAGCGGCAGATGGCCAAGCGGCATGCCTTCATTCGAGAAACTCCCCGGAGGCTCCGGCCTCCGAGGCGGGGGTCGGTGGGCGGCCCCCGCGGCTGGTCCTCTGGCCTTGGGATAAAACCCGGGACCACGACTGGAACGCGCGGGAAACCGCGCAAGCCCTAAAATAGGAGTTACGCAGTTGGATGCGTCCTTCTCCCCACGCGGCGGACGGGGCGATCATCATGATGGAGGCGGCGACGATGCCGACGGTCTGCCTGCGGTTCCGGTTCGAAGAGCATCCCAAAATCCGCGCCCGGATGGAGGCCTGCGCCGACATCCAGCGGCAGGCCGTCGACTACGCCCTGGAAAACGGCAAAACCGCCACCTTCACCCTCATTCCAGGCCCTCTACCCCGCCCTGCGGGAGAGGCATCCCCACCTCCATTCCCAACTGATCTACGGAGCGATCCGATCCGGCGCCCGAATCGTCCACGGCTTCCGAAACCAGCAGCGGAGAGGGAAAACCCAGGCGGACCGGCCGGAGATCCGGCGCCCCTCGATCTATCTGGTCCGACACGTGGTGAAGATCGAATGGGATGGCGAGATCCTGACCATCACGATCCCGGTCTCCCCCCGGGATCCGGAGCCCATCGTCCTCACCTTTCGCCCTCACCACCAGTATCGTCGGCTGCTGGATGAGTGGAAGGCAGGGCGGGCAAAGATGGGGGAGCCGACGCTCACGGCCCACTCCCTCTCCATCCCCCTGAAGTTCCCCGATCCCATCCCCTATAGGCCGGAGGGGGTGATCGGGATCGACAGCAACGAGGGGAATCTGACGGCCTTCGTGACCTCCACCGGTGAGATCCGGGAGATCGACACGGGGTATGTGGGGAAGGTCAACCGGGACCATCTGCGGCGCGAGATCAAAGGGACGAGGGGAAAGCGCAACCCGAAGGCCAAAAAGAAGATCGCCTCCAAGCATCGAAGGATTCGCCGGGAGAAGACGGAGAACTTCTGGCATCATCTGGCCCTGGCCCTGATCGCCTGGGCGCTGGGGATGAAAGCGGCTCTGGTGCTGGAGGATCTCAAGGGGATGAAGGAGCGGATCGGGAAGGGGAAGTCCAGGAGGATGCGGCAGCGCCTGCTCAACTTCTGGAGCATAATGACTTTCCACCGGATACTGGTTCACAAGGCGAGGTTTTATGGGGTTCCAGTGATTTGGGTGGATCCGCAGAACACGTCTCGGGCGTGTCCGGTATGCGGCAAAGTGAATGAAAGGCGAAGGGGACCCGTTTGGGCGTGCCCTTGCGGGGTGAGGATGGGCCGTCATGAGGCGGCGGCGGTGAACATCGCCCGCAGGGGGGTGGAATTCCTCGGGGGCTTGGGCCCTCGGGGCAGGGGTCGGTGGGCGACCCCGGTGGCCGGTCCTCTGGCCTCGGGCTAAAAACCCAAGGCCACGACCGGAATACGCAGAAAACGGCGTAAGTCCTAAATCAAAAAGGCAGGTTGTGGAGATCGGGGTGCGGGATGCTGACCGATTTTCGGGTGCGGCAGCGGGATTACCTCCTGGAGATCACGCGGGCCATCACGGCGCAGCTGGATCTGGACGCCGTGCTGCGCATGGTGGTGGACGCCGCCGCGGAGATGCTGGACGGCCAGGTCGCTTTTATCGCCCTGCGGGAGGACGAGGCCTTCACGATCCGCGCCGCCCACGGCCTGCCGGAACGGATGTGGGGGGAGCTGAACACGCTCCTGATGGAGCTCCCGGCCCAGCCGGAGGCCTGGGGCCGGGCCGGCGTCGAGCGGGTCCTGATGCAGATCGCCCGCACCCTCCGGATCGAAGCCCAGCAGGCCGTCGCCCTCCCCCTGATCGTGGGGGAGAACCTCCTCGGCCTGCTGATGGTCTTCCGCGCCTTCGGCACCGCTTTCACCTACGATGACCGGCTGGTCCTGCGCGCCTTCGCCGACCAGGCCGCCATCGCCGTCCACAACGCCCAGCTTTACCAGCAGCTGGCCACCGAGAAGCGGCGGCTGGAGGCCATCATCGAGGCCACCGCCGACGGCGTCATCATCCTGGACCCGGCCCACCGCATCCAGGTCTTCAACCGGGCCATGACCCGGCTGACCGGATGGTCCCCGGCCGAGGCCATCGGCCGCCCCCACGATGAGGTGGTGGTCCTGAACCCCCGGCGCTCCGGCATGACCCTGGCCGAGGCCGAGGCCGGCGGGTGGCCCCTGGCCGGCGGAAAGCCCATCTATGTCGAAGGGGACCTGGTCCGCCGCGATGGGGGGCGCGTGGCCGTGGGGATCACCTATTCGCCTCTTCTGGACCGCACCGGCCGTCTGGTGAACATCATCGGCGTGGTGCGGGACATGACCCGCGTCCGGGAGGCCGAGGAGCTGAAGTCCACCTTCATCTCCATCATCTCCCACGAGCTCAAGACGCCGGTCTCCATCATTAAGGGTTACGCCGGCACGTTGCGGCGGGAGGACGCCACCTGGGACGCGGCGACGGTGCGGGAGATCGCGGCGATCATCGAGGAGGAGGCGGACCGGCTCACCGAGCTGATCGACAACCTGCTGGATGCCTCCCGCCTGCAGGCGGGGGCCCTGGAGCTGCAGTTCGTGGAGGTCGCCCTGGACGAGCTGGCGGAACGGGTGGCAGACCGCTTCCGTCCCCAGACCGACCGTCATTTCATCGTGGTCGACTTCCCGCCGGATTTCCCTCTGATCCAGGGGGATCCCCGCCGGCTGGAGCAGGTGCTGGCCAACCTGGTGAGCAACGCCATCAAATACTCCCCGCAAGGGGGGACGATCCGAATCTCCGGGCGGGCGACGCCGCGGGAAGTGATCGTCACCGTCACCGATGAGGGCGTGGGGATCCCGCCGGAGGAGCAGGAGCGGATCTTCGAGCGCTTTTACCGCACCAGCCAGGCCATCGCCCGTCAGACGCCGGGGACGGGCCTGGGGTTGTATCTGGCCCGGGCGATCGTGGAGGCCCACGGCGGCCGGATTTGGGTAGAGAGCGCCCCCGGACGGGGATCCGCGTTCAGCTTCTCCATCCCGCGCAGCCCGATACGGTAAGAGGATCCGGACGTGCGGTGAGCTCCCTCCACGTTAAAGCGAACCGCTGGCTCTCCCTCCCCGGACCGGAAGGTGTTATAACCCGAACGGTGAGCGCGATCTCCCTTCCCGCGTGAAAGCGGGCGGCGCCCTTGCTCATCCGGGGAGAAGGCTCGGAGCCGAGCGTGCATCGATTCATCTTCTCCGGGAAGTGAAGGGATCACCCCATGTCCTTCGTCCACCTGCATGTCCACACGGAATACTCGCTGTTAGATGGGCTCAGTCGGATCGACGATCTGATCGGGCGGGCGGCCGAGCTGGGCATGCCGGCCCTCGCCCTGACGGATCACGGCGTCCTCTACGCCGCCATCGCTTTCTATCAGAAGGCTCAGGAGGCCGGGATCCGGCCCATCCTGGGGATGGAAGCCTACGTGGCCCGCCGCACCATCCAGGATCGGGAGCCGGATGACCGGAGCCTCTACCACCTGACGATCCTGGCGATGGATGAGACGGGCTGGCGGAATCTCATCCGCCTGGCGACCATCGCCCAGCTGGAGGGTTTCTATTACAAGCCGCGCATCGACAAGACCCTGCTGGAGCGCCACGCGGAGGGGTTGATCGTCCTCTCCGGATGCCCCTCGGCGGAGATCCCCCGTCTGCTGGCCCAGGGGCGGATGGAGGAGGCGGAGGCGGTGGCGGCGTGGTTCGCCGAACGCTTCCCCGGGCGCTTTTTCCTCGAGCTGCAATCCCACCCGGGCGTTCCGGAGCTGGATGAGATCAACCGGGGTCTGGTGACCCTGTCCCGCCGCCTCGGGCTCCCCCTGGTGGCCACCAACGATGTGCACTACGTCCGCCCGGAGGACGCCGGGCTCCAGGACGTGCTGCTCTGCATCCAGACCGGCAAGCGGCTGAAGGAGCCCGGCCGCATGAAAATGAGCGATAACACCTACTATCTCCGCACCCCGGAGGAGATGCAGGAGCTTTTCGCCGAGATCCCGGAGGCCCTGACCAACACCCTGCGGGTGGCGGAGATGTGCTCGCTGAAGCTGGAGCTGGGCCGCCACCGGCTCCCCCGCTTCGATCCGCCACCAGGCTTCCCGGACCCTGCGGCCTATCTGCGGCACCTGGCTGAGGAGGGCTTCCGGGCTCGCTTCCCTCAGCCTCGGCCGGGCTACCGGGAGCGCCTGGACTACGAGCTGGAGATCATCCACCGCATGGGGTTCGATGCTTATTTCCTGATCGTGTGGGACCTCATCCGCTATGCCCGGGAGCGAGGGATCTGGTGGAACGTGCGGGGCTCCGGCACCGGGAGCCTGGTGGCTTACTGTCTGGGGATCACCCGGGTGGATCCCATCGAGCTGGATCTGATCTTCGAACGCTTCCTGAACCCGGCCCGCGTGTCGATGCCGGACATCGACATCGACTTCCCGGACGATCAGCGGGATGAGATGATCCGCTATGCGGTGAACCGCTACGGGGCGGACCGGGTGGCCCAGATCATCACCTTTGGGACGATGAAAGCCCGGGCGGCGGTGCGGGATGTCGGCCGGGCCCTGGATCTCCCCCTGCCGGAGGTGGACCGGGTGGCCCGGCTCATCCCCGCGATCCCGGGCAAGGACATCTCCATCCGGGATCTGCTGGATCCTTCGAACGAGGAAGGGCGGGAGCTGCGGCGACTGTATCAGGAGAAAGATTACATCCGGGAGCTGCTGGATCTGGCCATGCAGCTGGAGGGGACGGTGCGCCATGCCGGCACCCACGCGGCGGGCGTGGTGATCGCCGATCGCCCTCTGGTGGATTACGTCCCTCTCCACCGGCCGACCGGGCTGAAGGGGAGCGCACGGGAGGAGAACGGCGGGGAGGAGGGAGAGGGGGAGGCCCTCCTGCCGGTCACCCAGTTCGATATGGAGGCCCTGGAGGCCCTGGGCCTCTTGAAGATCGACTTCCTGGGCCTTTCCACCCTAACGGTGATGCGGGAGACCTGCGAACGGGTGGCCCAGCGTCACGGGGTGCGTCTGGACCTGGAGACCATCCCGACGGACGCTCCGGAGGCCTACGCCCTTCTGGGGCGGGGGGAAACGGTGGGAGTGTTCCAGGTGGAAGGGCGGGGGTTCAGCCGAATGATGCGGGACCTCAAGCCCCAGGCCTTCTCCCATGTGATGGACGCCCTGGCCCTCTACCGTCCGGGGCCGCTGGAATATATCCCCAACTACATCCGCCGCATGCGCGGCCAGGAGCCCATCGAATATCGTCATCCGCGTCTGGAGCCCATCCTCTCGAAGACCTTCGGCATCCTGGTCTACCAGGAGCAGATCATGCGGGTGGCCATCGACCTGGCCGGCTACACGCCCTCTGAGGCGGATGAGCTGCGCAAGGTCGTGGCCAAGAAGAAGGGGGAGGCTTTCCCCAAGCAGCGCGCCAAGTTCCTGGAGGGCTGCGTCCGCAACGGCATCCCCGCTGAGGTGGCGGAGGCCATTTGGGGGGACATCGAGTTCTTCGCCCGCTACGGCTTCAACGCCGCCCACGCCGCCTCCTACGCCAAAATCTGCGTCCAGACGGCTTATCTCAAAGCCAAATATCCGGTCGAGTATCTGTGCGCCCTGATGACCGTCGATCGGAACAAGACGGAGAAGCTCGGCCTCTATGTCGCGGAGTGCCGGCGCCTGGGGATCCCCGTCCTCCCGCCCGACATCAACCGAAGCGAAGCCACTTTCACCATTGAGCGGACGCCGGAGGGCGTGGAGGCCATCCGGTTCGGGCTGACGGCGGTGAAGAACGTGGGAGAAGGGGCGGTGGCCCGCATCCTGGCCGCCCGGCGGGAGGGCGGGCCTTTCCGGGATCTGGATGATCTGGCCCGGCGGGTGGATCTGAAGGAGATCGGCCGGCGGGCCCTGGAATCCCTGATCCGGGTTGGGGCTCTGAGCGCCTTCGGGAATCGAGCTCAGCTGCTGGAGATCCTGGACCGCTTGATGGAGGCCAGCGCCCGTTACCATCGGAAGCGCCAGCAGGGGATGCTCAGCCTCTTCGATCTGAGCGGCCTTCGGCTGGAGGCGACCTCCCTGGTCGGCGCGCTGCCGAATCTGCCCGAGGTCAAGGAGGGCCAGATCCTGGAATGGGAGAAGGAGCTCGTCGGCGCTTATCTCTCAGAGACCCCGCTCACCCGGCAATGGCCGATCTTGCAGCAGGTGGTCACCCACACCACGGCCGACCTGAGCGAGGAGCTCCACGGGCAAACCGTGAAGCTGGCCGGCCTGATCCGGGCGGTGCGGACCGTCACGACGCGAACCGGGGAGACCATGGCGTATGTGACGATGGAAGACATCCATGGGATGGTGGAGGTGGTGATCTTCCCCCGCCTGTGGAAGCAGAAGGGGGACCGGGTGCGCCCGGATTCGATCCTCATCGTGGTGGGCAAGGCGGAGAGCGGAGGGCGGGAGCCTCGGGTGGTGGCGGAGGACCTGCGGGATCAGGAGGTGCTGGCGCGACCGGTTGAGGAGCAGACGGAAACGGAAGCGGAGGGGTTCCCGGAGGCCGAGGAGCGTATCCTCCCGCCGAACGGCTGGGAGCGTTCCAGGGAGGAGACAGCCTCCGATCCGAAGAAAGCCGCTCCGCCCGTTCCTCCTTCGTCCTCGGAGGCGACGCCCTCTCCGCCTTCAGAGGGGGAGGCAGGCGCCTGGACCCCGGCCTCCGAAAGGGGACAACAGATCCCCCCAGGGCCGGAAACCCCCAGAGCCGTCCCGGCCCGGCAAATCGTGGTGTATCTCTACCGGACCGACCGGCTGGAGGACGATCTGCGACGGCTGCAGGAGGTCCATCGGCTGCTCACAGAGCGGCCGGGGCCGGATCCCTTCCAGGTCGTGGTGGTGTATCCGGACCGGCGGCAGGTCCGACTGCGGTTCCCTCAGCAAGGCACGTGGTATTCCCCGGAGCTTCTGGCGCGCCTCGAAGGCCTGCTGGGCCCGGACTCCGTGCGCGTCTTCCCGCTTAAGCCGCAAGAGTGAGCTGGCGGGTCCTTCTGCGCAACGCGCTGAAGCTGCCGGGCTTCGCTTTATGGTAAAATCCCGGAGCGGGAGGATGTAGATGGCGTTCACGGTGGAGGATCTGCGGGATCTGGCGGAATTGTTGCGCGCGCATCCGGAGTGGCGGGAGCCCTTGTGGGCCCTGCTGGCCTCGGAGGAGGTGCGCCGGATGCCTGCCGATCTGGCGGCCACGCGGGAGGCGATGGAGCGGGGCTTCCGGCGGGCTGCCCGCCTCATCTTGGCCCTCTACCGGGCCCAGCGGCGACAGGCCCGGGAGACGGACGCCCGCTTTGCGGAGATGGCTGAGGCCATCCGCCGCCTGGGCGAGACCTTCACCGTCCATCGTCAGGAGTTCGTGGCCCACCAGGCCCAGACCCAAGCGCAGCTTACCGAGCTCAACGCAGCCGTCCGCAACCTGACCGAAGTCGTCCACGGTTTAAGCGAGACCGTCCATAATCTGGCCGAGATCCAGCTTGGGTTGGCGGAGGCCCAGCGTCGCACCGAGGAGAACCTCCAGCGCTTGGTGGAGGCCTTCACCGTCCATCGTCAGGAGTTCCTGGCCCACCAGGCCCAGACCCAAGCGCAGCTTACGGAGCTCAACGCGGCCGTCCGCAACCTGACCGAAGTCGTCCACAACTTAATTGAGACGGTGCGCAACCTGGCCGAGTCCTTCATCACCCACCGTCAGGAGTTCTCGTCCTACCAGGCCCAGACCAACGCGGGCTTTGCCGAGCTCATCGCTGAAGTCCGCGCCCTGGCGGAGGCGCAGCATTCGCATTATGAGGCGTTCATTGCTCACCGTCAGGAGTTCCTGCAGCAACGGGCGGAGACAGATCGTCGGTTTGCGGAGCTGGCCGAGGCTCAGCGTCGCACGGAGGAGAGCCTCCGGCGCCTGAGCGAGGCGTTTGAAGCCCACCGCCAGGAGTTCCTGGAGCATCGTGCGGAGACGGATCGCCGTTTCGCCGAGCTTGCGGAGGCTCAGCGTCGCACGGAAGAGAGCCTCCAGCGCCTGAGCGAGGCGTTTACGGCTCATCGAGAGGAGACGGACCGTCGGTTTGCGGAGCTGGCCGAAGCTCAGCGTCGCACGGAGGAATCGCTTCAGCGCTTGAGCGAGGCATTCATTGTCCACCGCCGGGTTGTGGCCGATGATATGTCTGTCCTGAAGAAAGAAAGCCTGGAGCGGCGATATCGCGAACGGGCAGCCGCTTACTTCGGAGGACCGGATTTCCACAAGGTGCGGGCGCTGACCTTTGACGAGCTGATGGAGGCGCTTGGGAAGGCCCTGAAGGCTCGATCCATCACTCGTGAGGAATACGAGGAAGCCCGGCGGGTGGATGGGGTGATCCGGGGGAGGCGGCGCCAGCGTTCCATGCACCTGGCCCTGGAGGTCTCCTGGATCATCGATCGAGGGGATGTGGAGCGGGCGGTTCGGCGGGCGGAGATCCTCCGCAAGGCCCTGGGGGAGACCTGGCCCGCGGTGGCCGGGCGCGAGATCACAGAGGGAGCGCGGGAGGCGATCGAACGGCTGCGCCGGGAGGGCCGGCCCATCGTTGTGGTCCAGGATGGGTGGGTGGATTGGCCTTCGAAGCCGGTTTAAGCGTCGATCCTGACCCATCCCCGCCTCACACGCCCGGCGACGCCTCTTCCTCCAGTTATGCCTTACCACGCTATCCCGGCGTGGATCCCTTTCGTGCTCCTCCTCGCGCTTCGCGGCGACCCCGGGTTTCGCTACAATGGATCCCTGACCGAAAAGCGGGCCTAAGGGGTAGGGAATGGAGGGGGTTGGGATGGAACCGGTGGTGCTGGTGGCGGCCGGGTATCTCCTCGGCTCGGTGTTGCCAGCGGAGTTCTTCGTGCGCTGGAAGACCGGGCGCACCCCGCACGAATTCCGGGACAACCCCGGCGGGGGTGGGGCGTGGCGGCTGGCAGGCCCTCTCCCCGGGCTGATCACGATCCTCTTTGATCTGGGCAAGGGAGCTCTTCCCACAGCCATCGCCCTGCGGGCCGGGTTCAGCCTGCCCTGGCTGATCGCTGCGGCGGTGGCCCCGGTGGTTGGCCATTGCTGGCCCTTTTATAAGGTCATCCGACGGGATCGCGGAGGCCGGGGCCTGGGGCCCGCCACCGGAGCGCTCTTCGTCCTGGCCTTCCGGGAGGTGGTGCCCGCTTACGTCCTGGGCGCCCTCGCCGCCTATCGCTTCCGCTGGCTGCCCAGCGTCGGCATCGTGGCCTTCCCGCTGAGCCTTCTCCTCCTGTGGGTCTGGAAGGTTCCCCCGGAGCGGTTCGCCGTGGCTTTCGCGGTGATGCTCGTGGTCCTGATCCGCAATGTGAACCTGTTGTGGACGGTGCTCCGCACTCGGGGTGCGGAGCGTCCGCACTGAGGGCCGCGATGGCGCGCCGACGGGTGGTGGCCCTCACCGGGGCCGGGGTCTCGGCGGAGAGCGGGGTTCCGACGTTCCGGGGCCCGGGTGGGCCGTGGAGGGATTACCGGCCGGAGGATCTGGCCTCCCCGGAGGCCTTCGCCCGGGATCCAGTCCGGGTATGGGAGTGGTATGCGTGGCGCCGGGAGTGCATTGCCCGGGCGACACCGAACCCCGCGCACCGGACGCTGGCCGCGATGGAGGAGGCGCTCCCGGATTTCCTCCTCATCACCCAGAACGTGGATGGGCTCCATTCGCAAGCGGGCAGCCGCCGGGTGATCGAGCTCTATGGCAGCCTGTGGCGCATGCGGTGCGTCCGGGAGGGACGGGTCTGGGAGGATCGGCGGGTGCCGTTGCCGGAGTTGCCGCCGCGTTGCCCGGCTTGCGAGGCCCTGGCCCGGCCGGACGTGGTGTGGTTCGGGGAGCCGCTTCCGGAGGCGGCGTGGACGCAGGCCTTCCGCGCCGCGGCGGAGGCGGAGATCTTCCTGATCATCGGGACCTCCGGGCTCGTGGAGCCGGCGGCCTCGCTCCCGCGATGGGCTCGCGCCCACGGTGCCCGCCTGATCGAGTTCAACATCGAGGACACGGTCCTCACGCCCCTGGCGGATGAGGTCTGGCGAGGGCCGGTGGGGGAAACCCTACCCCGGTGGTGGGCGCAGTTCTCCGGGGCCTCCTGAACCGCGTGATGCCGGGGGCGCGAGGAGCGCCCCCGGCCGGATCACGCCGCAGGAGGCCTTGCTCATTCCTCCAGCGTGGAGAGGTCGCCTTCAGGGAGGCCCAGGGCGCGGGCTCGCAGCACCCGCCGCATGATCTTGCCCGAGCGGGTCTTGGGGAGCTTGTCCACGAAGTGGATGGCCTCGGGCCGGGCGATGGGGCCGATCAGCTGGGCCACATGCTGGCGCAGCTCCTCGGCCAGGGCCTCGCTGGGAGTGTAGCCGGCCTTGAGGATGACGTAGCAGTGGATCCCCTCGCCCTTCACCTCGTGGGGCAGGCCGATGGCAGCGGCCTCGGCCACCGCCGGATGGGCCACCAGGGCCGACTCGATCTCCGCCGTGCCCAGCCGGTAACCGCTCACCTTCAGCACATCGTCCACCCGCCCGATGATGTAGAAGTAGCCATCCTCATCTCGCCGGGCGGAATCCCCTGTGAAGAACCATCCGGGATACTTGGACCAGTAAGTCTTCACGTAGCGATCGGGATCGCCGTAAAGCGTGCGGCTCATCCCGGGCCATGGGTTCTGGATCACCAGGTAGCCCTCCACGCCGGGCGGGCAGGGGTTGCCGTTCTCATCCACCACCTCGGCCCGGATGCCCGGGAAGGGCAGGGTGGCCGAGCCGGGCTTGAGGGGGACGCATGGCATGGGGGTGATCATGAAGCCGCCGGTCTCCGTCATCCACCAGGTGTCCATGATCGGGCAACGTCCCTTCCCGATCACCCGGTAATACCAGCGCCAGGCCTCCGGGTTGATCGGCTCGCCCACCGTCCCCAGCAGGCGCATGGAGGAGAGGTTGCGCCGGTTGGGCCACTCATCCCCGAAGCGCATCAGCCCCCGGATGGCCGTGGGGGTGGTGTACAGCACGGTCACCCCGTATTTCTCCACGATGCTCCACCAGCGATCCGGGTAAGGATACGTCGGCGCTCCCTCATACATCACGCTGGTGGCCCCCAGCATCAGCGGCGCGTAGACGATGTAGGAGTGCCCGGTCACCCACCCGGGGTCCGCCGTGCACCACCAGATGTCCTCATCCTTGATGTCGAAGACCCACTTCATGGTCGTGTAGATATAAACCGCGTAGCCGCCGTGGACGTGGACCTGGCCCTTGGGGGCGCCGGTGGTGCCGGAGGTGTAGAGGATGTAGAGGGGGTCCTCGGCGTCGGTTTCCTCCACCGGGCATTCGCCCTGGGCGAAGGGCAGCCGGGCCAGCTCATCGTAAAAGTAATCCCGCCCGGGCTCCATGGGCACCTCGTGGCGGGTGCGGCGGACCACCAGCACGTGCTCCACGGAGGGGGCGCGCCGGACCGCCTCGTCCACCGTGCGCTTGGTCTCCACGATACGCCCGTTCAGGTATCCGCCGTCGGCGGTGATCACCAGGCGGGATTTGGAGTCTTCGATGCGCGTGTGAAGGGCCTCCACGGAGAAGCCAGCGAAGACCACGCTGTGGATCGCCCCGATGCGGGCGCAGGCCAGCATGGCGATGGGCAGCTCTGGGATGCGGGGCATGTAGATGGTCACCCGGTCGCCCTTGCGGACCCCCAGGGCCTTCAGGACGTTGGCGAAGCGGTTGACCTCGCGGTAGAGGTCGTAGTAGCTCAGCACCCGGCGCTCGCCGTTCTCCGCCTCCCAGTAGAGGGCCACCTTGTTCTTGCGCCAGGTCTTCATGTGGCGGTCCACGGCGTTGTAGCAGATGTTGATCTTGCCGCCGACGAACCACTTGTAGAAGGGCTTGTTGCTGTCGTCGAGGACCCGGTCCCATTTCCGGAACCACTCCAGCTCTTCGGCGCGCTCGGCCCAGAAGGCCTCAAGGTCCTGCATGGCGCGCGAATAGACTTCCTCATAGTTTTTGATGTAGGCGCGCTCGAGGACCTCGGGGGAGGGATGATACACCTCGCCGCTCAGATGACGGATATCCGCCACGACTTCCTTCACCGCCATAGCACCCTCCTTTTGGATAAAAAAATTCCCCGCGGCGGGGGTGATCCCCGCTGCGGATGGTTGCCCGGATGGTTGCCTGCCTCTTTCCACGCCCAGCTACCTTCCACGCCCAGCTACCACACCGCGATCAAGCGGACGGGGCCGCCGGAGGCGCCTTCGATGCGCAGGGCGCCGACGAAGACCATGGCTCCGGCAGGCGGGATGCGGCCCAGGTTGGCAACGTTCTCCAGCCCCCACTTGTTGGCCGGGAGGATGGTGTAGTGGGTCTTGAAGTCCGTGGACGCCCCGTAGTCCAGGCTCAGGGTGTCCACCCCGATGCCCACGATGTTGCGCTCCTTCAGAAGGAACTCGGCGGTGTCCGGATGGAAGCCCGGGAAGTGCATCACGCCCTGGGCATCCATGTTGCGGTAAGCGGCCTCGTCACGCACCCGGGCTCCCCATCCGCTCCACATGAACACCACGGCGCCGTCCGGCAGACGCCCGTAGCGCCGCTCCCAGGCCCGGATGTCGTCGGGGGTGAGCTGGGCGTCGGGGTTGCGCCGGGCGCGGTCGCGGATGTCGATGACCGCCGCCGGGGCGACCAGGACCTCCGCGGGGAGCCGCTCCATGGTCAGGGCGTTCTTCCCGAAGTGGACGGGGGCGTCCATGTGGGTGCCGTGGTGCTCGTAGATGTGCCAGCGGTTGGCGTAGAAGCCGTGCTGGGCGTGGTTGAAAACGTTCTCGATCTGGAGGCGCGGCGCCCCAGGCCAGATGGGGAAGTTGGGGTTCTGCACGTAGGTGAGGTCCACTTTTCGCTGGAAGACGCGGGCAGCGGTCCGCACCATCACCCCGACGGGGGCGGAGGCCGCCTCGCCGTAAGCGGGCTTTCGCCAGGAGACGAACCCGTGGGCGCTCACCAGGGTGGCGGCCGGGTGCGGCGCCACCTGATAGCGGAAGGGCCCCAGGGTGCCCTTGGGCGGGATCTCCTCGGCCAGCCAGACGGCCGACTGGAGGTCTCCGCCTTCGGCCTCGAAGCCCCGGAACCAAGCCCGGGCGGGGGTGGCGGTGGCGGCGACGAAATCCGCGTTGCGGGGGACGTGGCCGGCGACGTAGAGGTCGGAGATGGTCTCCTCGGTGAGGTTGCGGACGGTGAGGGTGAAGGAGACGAGGTCGCCTTCGCGCGCGCCCTGGATCTCCACGCTCAGCCAGGGCCAGACCGTCGGGCCGGGGGAAGGGAGCACGGTGGCGGCCATCGCGCCGCTTAGCATCTTGAGGAAGTCCCGACGGCTCCAGGCCCGCGCCATCGCCTCATAGACCTGTGGACCGCACATGGCTCCCTCCTTTCCTGCCGGTTTGGCGAGCGCTCCCAATGATTCGATCCGGCGGATGCGGGTTGACCGCACCGGCCGGGTGTCGCCTCCAGGTTGTGCGCCGGCAATGGGAAAGAGCGCCCTGGCCCTCTCTGGAGGGGGAAGTTTAACGCCATTCTACACAGTTCGGAGATGCCTGTCAAGGCACGATGCTCTCTCGCGCCTCTTCACTTTTTGAATCATAGCAGGCCTCCAGCGTATGCGGCGCGCTTCAGCGCCCTGAGGAGCTCCGGAGGCTTGGCGTGCTCCAACCGTGGCAGGGCCAGCCAGAACCCGCTCCCCTTCCCTCGCCCGAACCCTTTCGGATGAAATCCTGCGGGCAGCCCCAACACCCCGAGCCAGGCCAAGACCCGCGTCGCCCCACCCACCCCACCCGCAACCGGGCCATGCGCTCCGCTGGGAGACGGCGGCCTGCCTCAGTCCCCAGCGCGGCTTCCGATCCCGAAAGCCCTCCTCGATGCGCATCCGGCGGGGGTAGTCCGCCCAGGCTCGCTGCCGGCTCTCCCCAGTCGTCCCCCCATACCCGGGCTCCCACTCCTGCGGGGGCTTCTTTCGGGCTTGCTTCCATCATTGCGCGAGTGCAGAGAGGAAGGGAGGACCGGAGGCCCGGCCTCACACCTCCTCCGCCTCATCGAGGAGGCCGGGCATGGGCCAGATCACCATCCGGTTGGCTTCGACGTCGATCTCCCGGACCACATCCCGGATGGCCGGGATGAGAACCTCCCCGAAGGGGCCCAGGACGACATACACGTCGTTGGCTCGGGTGTAGAGGATCTCCTTCACGCGCCCCAGGTATACCCCTTCGGTGGTGTAGACGTCCATATCCAGGATCTCGTGCTCGTAGAACTCCCCCGGCGGGAGCGGGACGGCCTCCTCCCGGTCGATCAGCACCAGACGCCCCCGCAACGCCTCCGCCGCCTCCCGCGTCTCGCATCCGGGCAACCGCATGAGGACCATCCCCTTGTAATACCGGAAGCGGACTCCCTCGTAGGGGATGGCTTCCTCCCCAATGTAGACCCGCTTGAGCCGTTTCAGCCGCTCGGGGAAATCGGTGAGGATCTCCAGCTTCATCTCGCCCCGGACCCCCCAGGGGCGGGCGATCCGGGCCACGGCGAGGAAACGGGGGAGCGGCTTCCGCATCGCGGACAACCCCGGTCCGACGGCTTACTCCAGGGGCTCAATCCGCAGATCCACCTTCCGATGCGGAGGGGCCGCGGCCCGCATGACCTGACGGATGGCCTCCGCCAGATGTCCCTCCCGGCCGATCAGGCGTCCCATCTCGCCGGGCGGCGCCTTCAGGATGTAACGGATCACCGGCCCCCGGCGCAGCTCCCGGATCTGCACCGCGGAGGGATCGTCCAGCAGGGCCCGGACGATGAACTCCAGGAAGGCCCGCATCGCAGCCTCTCAGCGGGTGGAGGTGCGGGTGCCGGCCTCCAGGGCTGTGGCCTCCGCGACCAGCGCCTCCAGCGGCTCGCCGGCCTTCAGCCGCTCGAAGCGGGCCAGCGTCCCCGTCTTGCGGAACAGGATCCGCACCGCCTCCGTGGGCTGGGCGCCTACCCGCAACCAGTGGAGGGCGCGGGCCTCGTTCACCACGATGGTCTCCGGCTCCGTGCGGGGGTTGTAATGCCCGATGATCTCGATGAACTTCCCATCCCGCGGCGCCCGCGAATCCGCCACGACGATCCGATAAGTGGGTTCGTGCTTCTTCCCCATGCGCTGCAGTCGGATGCGAACCATCTCCACCTCTCACAGGATGAAGTTTTATCGAGACAACCCAAAGGCTGTCCCGTTCCGAAGCGGAAACGTCATAGGGGGCGGCAGGCCGTCCCCGGGCCTCAACGGAAAAACGGGAAGGGGAAGCCGCCGCGGCCGGCTTTCATCTGCTTCATCAGACGCTGGAGCTGGCGGAACTCGTTGAGCAGCTGGTTGACCTCCTGCACGGTGGTCCCGCTGCCCCGGGCGATCCGCCGCTTGCGGCTGGCGTTCAGGATCTCCGGGTTGCGCCGTTCCTCCGGCGTCATCGAGTTGATGATCGCTTCGATGCGCTTGAACTGGCGATCCGCCTCCTCCGGCGAGAGCATCCGAGCCATCTGACTGTAACCGGGCAACATCTCCAGCAGCTGGGAGAGCGGCCCCATCTTCCGCAACATCCGCAGCTGCTCCCGGAAATCCTCCAGGGTGAACTCGGCCCGGCTCAGCTTGCGGGCCATCTCCGCCGCCTTCTCCGCCTCCACCGCCTCCTGGGCCCGCTCGATCAACGTGAGCACATCCCCCATGCCCAGGATCCGGGAGGCCAGCCGCTCCGGCTGGAACGGCTCCAGCTGATCCGGCTTCTCGCCCACTCCGATAAACTTGATGGGGACCCCGGTCACCGCTCGGATGCTGATGGCCGCCCCGCCGCGGGCATCCCCATCCAGCTTGGTGAGGATGAGGCCGGTCAGGCTCAGCCGCCGATGGAAAGCCTCAGCCGCCCGGACGGCGTCCTGGCCGGTCATCGCGTCGACCACCAGCAGGATCTCCTCCGGCCGGATGGCAGCCCGGATGGCCTCCAGCTCCGCCATCATCTCCTCATCGATGTGCAGCCGGCCCGCTGTGTCCAGGATCACCAGGGTATATCCGTGATCCCGGGCGAACCGCAGCGCGCGGCGGGCGATGTCCACCGGGTCCGCCTCCGGCCCTTCCCGGTAGACCGGGATGTTCAGCTGCTTTCCCAGGATCTCCAGCTGATCGATGGCCGCCGGGCGGTAGACGTCGGCCGCCACCAGCAGGGGGCGCTGGCCGGCCTTCCGCATGCGCAGGGCCAGCTTCGCCGCCGTAGTGGTCTTGCCCGATCCCTGCAACCCGACCAGCATCACCCCGTGGGGCGGGGAGCCCGCGAGATGGAGCGGGGCCGGGCTGCCCAGGGTTTTCACCAGCTCCTCGTAGACGATCTTGATCACCTGTTGAGCCGGGGTGAGGCTCCGCAACACCTCGGCTCCCACCGCCCGCTCCCGGACCCGGGCCAGGAAGTCGCGGACCACGGTGTAGTGGACGTCCGCCTCCAGGAGGGCCAGGCGGATCTCCCGCAGCGCCGCGTCCACGTCGGCCTCGGTGAGCACCCCCCGCCGCCCCAGGCGGTCGAAGATCTGCTGGAATTTCTGGGTCAGCCCCTCAAACATTCTCTGATCTTTCCCTCTCAGGGGTCCCGGAGCACAGATCCTCCTCGCTAACCCAGGGGGAAATTATAACACAAGCGCGGATCGATCTATGGGTTCGCGCCGCCGCCCATGCATCGAGGCGCGGATGGGTCTATGCGCCTTCATCGAGGAGGCTCGCCGGGATGGCGATCGCACCGATGGGAACTCGGCCCCCCATAGACGCCCCGTGCCGGCCTTTGCGTCGATTGAAATCGGCCTTCATCGGCGCTTGCGCGCCAGGCGTCGGCCTCCGCCGACGCAAGAATCGCTTTCGGTCGGCGCAGGCCGACCCGCCGGCAGAAGACCTCCCCAGCGCTTTATCGAACGTGGGAATACGCTGCGCTATGGGGGACCTCCGGGATTGAGATCCGGCTCGTGATTCTGTCCGTGAGGAGGCGCTCTTCCCCTGCCCCAACCCGTGTCCGAACCTAGAAGTCCCCATGGTTGACATCTCCCTTCACTGTGGTAAGATAAACGCAAAAGGGATGATGGCGTCGTGGAAAGCGACGACGCCTCATCCCGGGACAACCGAATAGAGCGTGGCACTCATCGAGAGAGGCGGAGGGACCCGGCCCGACGAAGCCTCGGCAACCTCCCGTGGAGCATCAGGGCCGACCGGGGAGCACGCCGCCCCCCGGCGGAGCGCTCCCGGGGATGGTGCCAAATCCGGCAGACGGTTCGGTCTGGGAGATGAGGTGGCCCGCAGCGGCGATGTGCCTCTTCTTCCCAGAAGAGGCTTTTGTTTTGCCCCGCCCCTCCTCCCGGCGGGGTGTTTTTATGTTCACACCCCGTCGGGGGAAGCGGGGACCGTGCGGTGCGGCGAGCGGCGAACAGGCGGAGGAAGGCCCCTCGGGCACCTTCCTCCGTGGGATCCAGGCACCCTGAACCCGTTATGAAAGGAGGACCCGGATGCGGAACATTGTGGTTTCCGAAGCCGGCGGCCCTTACATCGAGGACCTTCCGGTGGAGATCGTGGAGCGGAAGGGCATCGGGCACCCGGACAGCCTGTGCGATGGGATCGCCGAGCGCATCAGCCGGGAATACACCCGCTGGTGCGAGGAGCACCTGGGCGGCGCGTTGCACCACAACTTTGACAAGGTCCAGCTGGTCGCCGGAGAGATCTCGGTGCGCTTCGGCGGCGGAGAGCTGCTGAAACCCATCCGCATCCAGATCGCCGGCCGGGGCACCCCCTACTACAACGGCCAGGCGATCCCGATGGAGACCATCGCCATCGAGGCCGCCCGGGCCTATCTGCGGGAGACCATGCGCTACCTGGATCCGGTGAAGCATGTGATCATCGACTGCTTCGCCGGGCGCGGCGCCAGCGAGCTGATCGACATCGTCCATCAGGTGACCGCCAACGACACCAGTTTCGGCGTCGCCCACTGGCCCCGCAGCGGCCTGGAGGAGGCGGTCTACCAGGCCGCCCAGTATCTCAACTACGAGCTGATCAACCAGTTCCCCATCGGCGAGGACATCAAGGTCATGGGGCTGCGCCAGGGGAACCAGGTCATCCTGACCGTGGCCGTCCCCTTCATCGCCACCCGGGTGCACGATGCGGCGGAGTATGAAGAAGCCAAGCGGGGGGTGCAGGAGGCGCTGCAGCGCTTCGTCTCCAGCCTCCCCGCCCTGGAGGGACGAACGGTTCGGGTTGACGTCAACACCGCCGATCACGCCAAGCGGGGGGATTTCTACCTGACCCTGACCGGGACCAGCGCCGAGATGGGCGACGATGGCGCCGTCGGCCGGGGGAACCGCATCACCGGCCTGATCACCCCCTTCCGCTCCTCCAGCCTGGAGGCCGCCGCGGGCAAGAACCCCATCTCCCACGTCGGGAAGGTCTACAACGTGCTGGCCCTGGAGATCGCCCGGGACATCGTCGCCCGCCTGCCGGAGATCCGGGAAGCCACCGTGTATCTGCTCTCCCAGATCGGCAAGCCGCTGGATCAGCCGCTGATCGCCAACGCCGCCGTCCGGGTCCGCTCCGGCCCGCTCACCCCGGGGATCCAGGAGGCCGTGCGGGCGATCGTGGATGAACACCTCTCCAACATCCACCAGGTCCGCCGTAAGATCATCGCCGGCGAGGTCTCCCTGTTCTGAGCCTTCGTGCTCGGAGAACGGGCGCCTTCAAGGGCTGAGCGGGCGCACCGATGCCCCGCTCAGCCCTTTGTGGGAATCCTCCGCGCGATTCCTGGCTGTGTGGAGCTTGCGGGATGCCCCGACGAACCCGGATGCGATGGCTGGCAGCGGTCGCCCTGCTCTGGCTCGCCGCTCTGCTCCGCTGGCTGGACCTGCCTCACATCCCCTATGGGCTCTGGTATGACGAAGCGTATTACGGACTGGATGCGCTGCGGGTGCTGCAGGGGGAGATGCGGATCTTTTTCCCGGAGAACAACGGCCGCGAGCCCCTGTTCGTCTATCTGGTGGCCGGCGCCATCGCCATCCTGGGGCCCACCCCTTACGCGCTGCGGCTCACCGCCAGCATGATCGGCCTGCTCGCGGTGGCCGCGACCTTCCGGATGGCGTGGACGATCTCCCGGCGCTGGGAGGTGGGCGCCCTGAGCGGGGCGCTGATGGCTTTTCTGCTCTGGCCCCTGAACCTCAGCCGGGTGGGGTTCCGGGCCGGCCTGTTCCCCCTGGCCGCCGCCCTCACCCTTTGGGCCTTCACCCGCGCCGCCCGCAGCGGCCGGGAGCGGGATTGGGCGCGGGCGGGATGGATCTGGGGACTGGGGTTCTACACTTACCTGGCCGCCCGCATGACGGTTCTCCCCATCGCCCTGGGGCTGCTGCTCGGTCGCTGGCGGGCGCCGGATCGCTTCCGGGTTCGGGCCGTCGGGGCCTTCCTGGGATGCGCGCTGCTCACCGCCTCGCCGCTGATCGCCTATTTCCTTACGCACCCGGCGGAGTTCACCCTCCGCATGGAGCAGGCGGCGGCCTTCCAGGGCGGGCGCCCCTGGCTGGGGGTGGCCAAGGAACAGGCGCTGCGGGTAGGCGGGATGTTTTTCCGGCAAGGCGACTCGATTCCGCGCCACAACACCGAGAGCCGCCCGGTCTTCGATCCCCTCCTAACTGTCGTTTTTCTGATCGGCGGGATCCAGGCCCTCCGCCGGGTGCCCTTCACGGCCCTTTGGGGAGGAGCGATGCTGTTGCCCACGTTCCTGGCTGCGGAAGCCCCCCATTACCTGCGGGCCGGCGGAGCGCTGCCGGTGGTGGTCTTCTGGGCCGCCCTCGGCCTGTGGACCCTCGCGGAGGCGGCGGCCCGCTGGGCCCGCACGCCCTGGGCGGCGGCCCTCCTCCTCGGGGGCGGGCTCGGCCTCAGCTTCCCCTGGCACGCCGTCGCTTACTTCCATCCGGGATGGTGGGCCCAGGCCCAGGTGCGCGGGGCCTTCTCCCTGGATTCGTGGGAGGTGGCCCAGGAGATCCGCGCCTTCCGGCGCGCGGAGCCCTCTGGCACCGTGGTGCTCTCGGAGCGCCTCTGGGCCGGGCGGGCGGAGATGCGCTACCTCCTCTGGAGGGAATCCGGCGTGCGGATCCGGCGGCTGACGGAGGATCCTCCCGATCCGCCCCCAGCTCCGGCGATGGTCATCGGCTGGCAATATGAGGAAGTCCCACTCCTGCGGCGGTGGCTTCCTCCGGGCGCGCTGCTTTCGGTGCGGGCGCCGCCCCCGTGGCCGGGAGAGAGCGTCCCCCGCTACCGGGTGATGCGGGCGGAGCCGCCCGATCGGATGCGCTCGAATCTGCGCGCGGTCTTCGAGGACGGGATCGCGTTGCAGGGAGGGATGGCGGTGCGGGCAGGACGGGTCCTCACGGTGACGCTGGACTGGGAGGCGGTGGGGCAGCCCTCCCGGGATTGTAGCGTCTTCGTCCACGTCTATCGGGAGGCGGAGGCGCTCCGGTGGCCGCCGGCCATCCCACCGCAGGCCCAGCGCGATGGTGGGATCGCGGAGGGCGCCTACAACACAGGGGTCTGGCGACCCGGCGACCGCATCCGGGAGGTTCGGGTCATCCCGCTCCCGGAGACGCTCCTTCAGGGGCCGTTAAGGGTCTGGGTGGGCCTTTACCGGTGGGAGGACGGCGCGCGCCTCCCGCTTCGGGGAGGCGGCGAGGCGGTCGCCGTTCCGGTGGAGGAGGCCGGGCGCTCCGCGCTTCCCACCGGCCCGTGAATCATAGGGGCACTCCCCGGCCGGTTCGGTTTTCCCCATAAAAGCTGGGCGGACGCCCGAAGCGTCCGCCCAGCGTATGGATCTGGCTCTTTGGGATGTGCCTTACACGTCGAGGTTGCGCACCTCTTTGGCGTGGGCCTGGATGAAGCGGCGGCGGGGCTCCACCGCGGCGCCCATCAGCATATCGAACACGCGATCTGCTTCCGCCGCGTCCTCGATGGTCACCTGGAGCAGGATCCGCCGCGCCGGGTCCAGGGTGGTCTCCCACAGCTGCTCCGGGTTCATCTCGCCGAGTCCCTTGTAGCGCTGGGTGACCACCTGGCGTTCGTCGGAGGGGTCGATGCCTCGCTTGCGCAGCTTGGCGAAGATCTCGTCCCGCTCGGCGTCGGAGTAGGCGTAGAAGACCTCTTTGGTTTTCTTCACCTCGATGCGGTAGAGGGGGGGCTGGGCGATGTAGACGTGGCCGTTCTCGATGAGGGGGGTCATGTGTCGGAAGAAGAAAGTGAGCAACAGCGTGCGGATGTGGTTTCCGTCCACATCCGCGTCGGCCAGGATGATGATCTTCCCGTAGCGGAGGCGGGAGAGGTCGAACTGATCCCCGATGCCGGTGCCGATGGCGGAGATGAGGGCCTTGATCTCCTCGTTGGCCAGCATCTTGTCCAGGCGGGCGCGCTCGGTGTTGAGGATCTTCCCCCGCAGGGGAAGGATGGCCTGGAAATGGCGGTCGCGGGCCTGCTTGGCCGAGCCGCCGGCCGAATCGCCTTCCACGATGAACAGCTCCGCCTTCGCCGGATCCCGCTCGGAGCAATCGGCCAGCTTGCCGGGCAAGGTGAGGGATTCCAGGGCGCTCTTGCGGATGACCAGCTCACGGGCCTGGCGGGCGGCCTCCCGGGCGCGGGCGGAGGTCAGGCACTTCTGGATGATGGCCTTCGCCTCCCGGGGGTTCTCCTCCAGCCAGCGGGCCAGGGCCTCGCCGACCACGGATTCCACCGCGCCCTTCACCTCGGCGTTGCCCAGCTTGCTCTTGGTCTGGCTCTCGAACTGGGGCTCGGGGAGCTTCACGCTGATGATCGCGGTGAGGCCTTCCCGCACGTCCTCCCCGGTGAAGTTGGGGTCGCTCTCCTTCAGCAGGCCGGCCTTGCGGGCGTAATCGTTCAGGGTGCGGGTGAGGGCGGCGCGGAAGCCCGTCAGATGGGTTCCTCCATCCACCGTGTTCACGTTGTTGGCGAAGGCCAGCACCGTCTCGTTGTAGGCGTCCGTGTATTGCAGGGCGACCTCCACCAGGATGTCCCCTACAGTCTTCTCCACATACCAGATGGGGTGGAGGGGCTGGCGGTTGCGGTTCAGGTAGCGGACGAAAGACTGGATGCCGCCTTCGAAGTAGAAAGTGATCTCCCGGTCCTCCCGCTGATCCACCAGGGTGATGGTAAGGCCCCGGGTGAGGAAGGCCATCTCCCGGAAGCGCTGGGCCAGGGTCTCGAACTTGTAATCGATCCCACCCCGGAAGATCTCGGGATCCGGCTTGAAGTGGACGATGGTCCCTTGCAGGGCGGGAGGGAAGCGCGGGTGGGCATACCAGCCCTGGGGGTCCGCCTTCCCCACCCGCTCCACCGGTGTCACCGGCCGGCCCCGCTCATAACGCTGCCGATAGCGGTAGCCGTCCCGCTGGACGATGGCCTCGAGCCATTCGGAGAGGGCGTTGACCGCGCTGACGCCGACGCCGTGCAGGCCGGTGGCGACCTTGTAGCTGCCGCCCCCGAACTTGCCGCCGGCGTGCAGGGTGGTCATCACCACCTCCAGGGCCGGCCGCCCGGTTTGCGGATGCACGTCCACCGGGATCCCCCGGCCGTTGTCCGTCACCCGAACGCTGCCGTCCTCCAGGATCTCCACCAGGATGTGGGTGCACACTCCCGCCAGCGCCTCGTCCACGGCGTTGTCCACCACCTCGTAGACCAGGTGATGCAGGCCCCGGATGTCCGTCGAGCCGATATACATCCCGGGGCGCCGGCGGACCGCCTCCAGGCCCTCCAGGACCTGGATCTGGCTGGCGTCATAGGTCGAGACGGCCGCGGAAGCGCCGTCCGCAGCGGATCGGTTGAGCCTGCGCGATTCGTTCGCCATATCGCCTCCTTGCCTCCCTCCTTTCGACGATCCCGCCCCCTCAGACGGAGCGGACGCAAGAAATCTTCCTTAATTGTAACGCAAATCGTCCTCCCCGACCGGCCCCGCCCACTGCACCCCCCACCGGACCGATCCCGCATCCCGCACCGAAGCCTCCTGGACTTGACTTTTTGAAAGACATGCTTAAAATTTCTAAACAAAGATGTTTAATTTCCTGAAAGGGCGTGGAGGATGAACGGGTGGCTGGGGGTGTGTCCGGTGTGTGGGGCGGGGCTGGAGGTGGTGGCCCTGCAGTGTCCGGCCTGCGAGACGCGGATTGAGGGCCGGTTCCATCTGGGGCGGCTGGCGCGGCTGACGCCGGAGCAGCTGGCCTTTGTGGAGCTGTTCCTGCGGAGCGAGGGGAAGTTCACCCGCCTGGAGAGCCTGACGGGGCTTTCGTATCCGACGCTGCGCAAGCGGTTGCAGGAGATCCTGCGGGCGATGGGCTATGAGGCGGAGGAGGAAGCGCCCCCCGGCCCGGAGGAGCGGCGACAGATCCTGGAGGAGCTGGCGGCGGGTCGGATTTCCTATGAGGAGGCGTTGCGACGGCTCCGCGGCCGCCCGGGATCTCCGGAGGCGTGAGATGGTGATCACGGCCCGCCGGGGAGCGGATCGAGGGTTGCGGCCTGCCGACGTGCGGCGGGATCTGGGAGGGATCGCCGATTTGCTGGCGGAGGCCTTCGCGGGGGAGCTGGATGAGGCGGGCTGGCGGATCCTGCGGGAGATGCGTTTCTGGGCGCGGTTGGGATGGCTGTTGCGCGTGCTGGAGTGGTTCCTCCCTCCCGGGGAGGCCTTCGCCCCTGGCTACGTCTGGGTGGAGGACGGCCGCATCGTGGGTTACACGATGGTCCGCCGCCTCCGGCCGGGCTCAGGGGACTGGCTGATCGCCAATGTGGCGGTGGCGGAGGGGTTCCGGGGGAGGGGGATCGGCCGGGCCCTGGTCTCCGCGTGCCTGGAATACGCCCGGGCTTCCGGGGCCCGTCGGGCTGTCCTTCAGGTCCGGGCGGATAACACGCCTGCTCTCCGGCTATATCGGTCGCTGGGGTTTCAGGAGATCGGGCTGATCCAGCTTTGGCGGCGGGAGGCAGGAGGGAATGCGGGACAGCTGGGAGCGGCCGCCTTGGAGATCCCGGGATGCCGGGTGCGCCCCGCCCGGGCGGCGGAGCTTTCCCCTCTGATGGCGCATGTCGCGGCCTGGGAGAACCCGGCGATGCGCCTGTTTGAGCCCCTGGATCTCCTCCCGGCCGCTCTGGTTTTGGGACCTCTTCGGCCGCGCGGGAGGGGGCTCTGGGTGCTGGAGGCGGAGGATGGCAGGATGCTGGGCCTGGCAGCGTGGACGCGGCGGGAGGGCCGCTGGACGCTCCGGCCCTTCGTGGATGCCTCGGCGACGCCGCTGCAAGCCCAGTGGCTGGTGACCTCCGCTTTGCAGGAGGCTCCTCCGGGCGTCCCCCTCGGGGCCCTCACTGGCGGGGAGCCCGTCCTCTCCGCGGCCATGCTGGCCGTCGGGTTCCGGCCGGCGCGCACGTTGATCGGCATGGGTTGCGACCTGAGCGCGGCGTCTCTGCGTTGATGGGAAAACGCCGCGCACGACCCTTTTCATCAGGAGGCACCGATGACGCGGGATGCGGAGCGGCTGCGGATCCTGAAGATGATCGAAGCCGGGCAGATCACCGCCGAGCAGGGCCTGGAGCTGCTGCGGGCTCTCCAGGAGGCGGAGGAGGCGGAGGGCTCTCCTTCATCGGCCGGCCGCTGGTTGCGCATCCGGGTCACCGATGTGGCCACCGGACGCCCCCGGGTGCATGTGAACGTCCCGCTGCGCCTGCTGGATCTGGGGCTGCGGATCGGTGGGCGGCTGGCGCCGGAGATCGCGGGGCTGGACCTCCAGAAGTGGCTCGAACAGTTGCGGGCGAGCGGCAGCGGGAAGCTGGTGGAGGTCCTGGACGAGGAGGAGGGCGAGCGCGTGGAGATCACCGTGGAGTGAGCGCGAGGATCTCAGCTTGGGAGCGCTTCGATGCGATCTCCGGACGGCATCTCGCGGGCGTTCTGGGCCGTCTGGGCTGCTCACGCCCTCTCGCTGTTCGGGAGCATGCTGGTCCAGTTCGCTCTGGTCTGGTGGATCGCCCGCACCACCGACTCCGCCACCGCCCTCTCCATCGCCACGTTGCTGGTTCTCCTGCCGGGAGTCCTGCTGGGGCCGGTGATCGGTGCCCTGGTGGACCGCTGGGATCGGCGGGGGATCATGCTGGGAGCCGATGGGGGGATGGCGGCTGTCACGCTCCTCCTGATCCTGCTCGCCCGGGCCGACATGTTGCATCTGGGCCCGATCTACGCTGCCCTGTTCCTCCGGTCCATCCTGGAAACCTTCCACTGGTCCGCCCTTCAGGCCTCAATCGCCCTGCTGGTCCCGGAGCGTCATCTCGCTCGCATCGCCGGGCTGAACCAGGCCTTGAGCGGGGCCCTGAATATGGTCGCTCCTCCTGCCGGGGCGCTCCTGCTGGGCCTCCTTCCCCTCCCGGGGGTGCTGCTCGTGGATGTGGTGACGGCGGCGCTGGCGATGCTGGCCCTGGGGTTCGTGCGGATCCCTCGTCCGGGGGGCTTCGGCCCGGCGCGGCCTGTGGGATGGCAAGAAATCCGGGAAGGCCTGGAGTATGTGCGGCGATGGTCAGGGGCGTTGATCCTGATGGGGATGGGGGCGCTGATCAACTTCCTGGTGAACCCGGCGTTTGCGCTGCTTCCGCTGCTGGTGATCCGGCATTTCCGGGGCGGCGCCCTGGAGCTGGGCGCTCTGGAATCCGCCTGGGGGGCTGGGATCATCAGCGGCGGGCTCCTTCTAAGCGCGTGGGGAGGCTTCCGCCGGCGCATTCACACCACCCTGATCGGGCTGATCGGGATGGGAGCAGCGATCCTCTCGCTGGGGCTTCTTCCCGCCGGGGCCTTTCCGTTCGCGCTGGGTGTGATGTTCATGGGGGGCCTGATGAACGTGCTGACGAACGGGCCGATCCTGGCCATCCTCCAGGCGGTGGTGCCACCTGCCCTGCAGGGTCGGGTGTTGACGGTGGTCTCCAGCGTCGTCGGTCTCATCTCTCCTCTGGGGATGGTCCTCGCCGGGCCGGTGGCAGATACCCTGGGCGTGCGCGTCTGGTTTGTGGCCGGAGGGCTGGCCTGCGCCCTGGCGGGTGGGATCGGCCTGGGGATCCCCGCGGTGGTGCGCATCGAGGAACAGGCGCCGGTCAGGGCCGCTGAGCCATAATGAGAAGTGGGAAATGAGGACGCCCCTTCCAGGCCGGCCCTCCTTCGGGGGGGCAGCTGTGTCGTGCACCCCGCGTGGAGGGGATATCCAGCGTTTCGCCTCAGGAGGAGGGCGATGCCCTGGCGCTTCGGTGTTCAGCTCCTTCAGGCTCCGTTGCTCCTGGAGCTCCTGTGGCCCCCAGCGTCGGGTGCCCCGGGGGGGACCCGGGTGGATGCCGCGGAGCTGGCGGGGCGGATCGCGGATCGCGGATTCCATCTGATCGAGCTGAACCCCGACCTTCAGGTGGTGCTCCCGGAGTCCTTCGCCCTCCCCGCGCTTCGCCGTTTGCAGGACCTGAAACAAACGCGGGGCCTGCGCTACACGGTCCATCTTCCGCTCTGGACGCTGGATCCCTCCAGCCCGGTGGAGGGGATCCGTCGCGCTTCAGTGGATGTGCTGGTGGAAGCGGTGTTCCGTCTGGCCCCGCTGGAGCCGGAGGTCTATGTGCTTCACGGGGCGGGGCCTCTGGCCGCGGAGTTCTTCACGTTGCCGGGCCTTCCGGAAGGCGCCCGTTTGGCGCTCATGCGCCGGTTCCAGGAACAGGCTGCGCGCAGCGTGGAGGAGCTGTTGCGACGCACCGGCCTGCCCTCCCGCTCCCTGGCCCTGGAGACGATCCAGTTCCCTCTGGAGCTCACCCTGGAGCTGGCGGAGGCGCTGGATCTCTCCATCTGCTTTGACACCGGCCATGTGATCTCTCGGCAGCCGGGCCCGGTGAGCTTCGGGGAGGCTCTGGCGCGTTGCCTCCCCCGACTGGCGGAGGTGCACCTGCACGATGGCGATTATCGCGAGCGGCCTGATGGCTCCGTCGCCTGGGCCGATCATCTTCCCCTCGGGGAGGGAGCAGTCCCGGTGGGGGAGCTCTTCCAGGCCCTGGAGGCGCATGGGTTCACCGGGCCGGTGATCTTCGAGCTGAGTCTGGATGCCGCCGAGGCCTCCCTGGCTTTCCTGAGGCAGGCGGGCCTGGTGGGATCGCCTTTCGAGGTATGAGGCCTGGGGGAAGGATCCGCCAGGCCTTATGTGGGGGTTTCCACGTCGTCTTCCCCCGGTCCTTCCTCGGGGATCTCTTGGGGGGCGAAGGCCCTCCCGTCCTGCAGCCACCACACCCCCCGCGCCCGGGCCATCCGCCGCGCCGGCGCCGTCAATTCCTTCGCCGCCACCACCGGGATCA
>Ga0080007_1050348_pt1 | contig 69934 bp, 64 predicted proteins | sample OctOCTMetagenome_FD_69210 | JGI IMG/M metagenome (GOLD analysis project Ga0080007, IMG submission 69210) | Hot spring and microbial mat streamer communities from Octopus Spring Streamers, Yellowstone National Park, USA - OCT_B (SPADES... | ecosystem: Environmental > Aquatic > Thermal springs >...
GGTGGATCGGTGGCGGACAGGGGTGAGTGGGGATGAGGCCCAGGCGGCCATCCTCCGGGAGGCCATCCGCCGTTACTTGGCTCATCCCCACTATGTCCTCCAGCCAACTGCGTAACTCCTACTGAGGATGAAGGCGGTTGCGGTTATCCGGGAGGCGATCGGTTACGGGGACGCCAGGGGAGCGCAGCGGAAGCCATCGGTCGCGGCGGAGGATGTTCCTGCAATGCAGATGCCGAAATGAATTTCGGCTTACGTGGGGGCTTTCGCCCCGAACCTCAGCCTTTGATGGCGCGAGGGGCGCGGCGGAAGCCGCTCCGACAGGGATCTTCGGGAGGGGGTCCGGGATGGGGATGCTTCGGTGGGAGGCGGAGGTGGTGGTGGTGGGCACGGGGCCGGGCGGGGCGACGGTGGCCCGGGAGCTGGCCCGAGCGGGCCGGCGGGTGCTGTTGCTGGAGCGCGGCGGCCCGGAGCGGGGCCGCCCGCTGTATGGCACGCATCTGGGCGCCCTCCGCTACACCGAGCGGGGCGGCCTCTTCTTCACCCCGGAGGGGATCCAGGTGGTGGCCCCCCGTATGGTAGGCGGGGCCACCGGCATGTTCGCCGGCTGCGCCGCGCCGCCGCCGGATTGGCTGCGGACGAAATATGGGATCGATCTCCGGCAGGAGGTTGCGGAGACCATCGAGGAGCTGGGGATCGCCCCGCTGCCCCCGGAGCACCGCGGCGCGGCCTCGACCCGCCTGGCGGAGGCGGCCCGCGCCCTCGGCTACGCCGTCTACCCTCAGCCCAAATTCATCCGCCCCGAGCGCGCCCCGCGCTTCCGGTGCGGCGCCCACTGCCTCCTCGGATGCCGCTGCGGGGCGAAATGGAGCGCCGCGGAGTTCGTGGAGGAGGCGGTTCGGGCAGGCGCGCTCCTCCTCCCCTACGCGTTCGTGGAGCGCGTCCTCCTCGAGGGAGGCCGCGCGGTGGGGGTGGCGGGTCGCATCCGGGCGCAGCCCTTCATCGCGCGGGCGGATCAGGTGGTGCTGGCCGCCGGGGGCCTGGGCACCCCCCGCATCCTGCAGGCCTCCGGTTTCCGTGGGATCGGAGAGGGGCTGGCGATGGATCTCACCGTGATCGTCTACGGCCGATCCCGGACGGATGGGAACGCCTCGGATCCCCCGATGACCTGGTCCTGGGAGGATCCGGGGCTGGAGGTCATGTTCAGCACGCTGATGGATCCCTGGCTGCTGTATCCGCTGGTGGCGGGGATGAGCGGCCTGCGCCATGTGGCGACCTGGCCGCGCTGGCGGCAGATGCTCGGTGTGATGATCAAGCTCCGGGATGCGCTCTCCGGCCGCCTCCACCCGGATGGATCCCTCTCGAAGCCGCTGACCCCGACGGATCGGGACCGGTTGCAGGAAGCCGTGGGCATCGCCCGACGCATCCTGGCCGAGGCCGGCGCGGATCCCGCCTCGATCTTCGTCTCCCCGATGCGGGGGACCCATCCGAGCGCCACCGTGCGCATCGGGGAGTGGGTGGACGCGGACCTGCGGACGGAAGTGCGGGGGCTTTACGTCTGCGACGCCAGCGTGTTCCCGGAGGCGCTGGGACGGCCGACGGTGCTCACCCTCATCGCCCTGGGCAAGCGCCTGGCCCGGTCCCTGGTTGAAGCGTAGGAGCGATGCGCTCGGAGAGGGGAGCCGCGCGATGGATGCGGAGGAGCTGGCGCGTCGTCTGGAGGCGATCCCTCGAGTGCCGCTCTTCGCCGCGCCCACCCTGCTGGAGCCTCTCCCTCGCCTGAGCGCGGCGCTGGGCCGGCCGGTTTACCTCAAACGGGAGGACGCCATCGGGCCGGCGCTGGGGGGCAACAAGGCCCGTCCCCTGGAGTATCTGCTGGCCGACGCCCTCCGCCGGGGCCATCGCCGCGTGGTCACCTACGGCGGCCTGCAGTCCAACCACGCCCGGATCACGGCTGCCGCCGCCCGGCGCCTGGGGCTGGAGCCCCATCTCTTTTACTTCGCTCCCCGTCCTTCGCGCTGGAGCGGCAACCTGCTGTTGAACGAGGTGCTCGGCGCCCATATGCACTTCTTCCCCTTCGGCCAGGGGGGAGGCCCCCGTTCCATCGCGTGGACGGACTTTCTGGTTCGGATCCTGGCCCGGGTGTGGGTGGGTCGTCACTACTTCATCCCCGTGGGTGGACGCTCGGTCCTGGGCGGGCTGGGCTACGTGCGGGCCGCTCTGGAGCTCCACCGGCAGGCCCAGGAGCAGGGGTTGGGACCCGCGTGGGTGGTGACGGCTGTGGGAACCGGGGGGACGCTGGCCGGATTGTGGGCGGGGTTGACCATGCTTCGCTCTCCGCTGCGCCCCCTGGGCATCGACATCGGGGGGTTGTGGAAGGACCTCCCGGCCGCCATCGCCCGCCTCGCCGGGCGGATCTGCGCCCGCCTGGGCGAGCCCCACCGGTTCCCGACGACCGAGGCGCCTCTGATTGAGCGGACCTACGCGGGATCGGGTTACGGCCTGCCCTCCCCGGAGGGAAACCGGGCGTTGCGGGAGCTGGCGGGTCTGGAGGGGATCCTGCTGGATCCGGTCTACACGGCGAAAGCCTTCGCCGGGATGCTGGATTTGCTCCGAAAGGGAGCCCTGGGGGAGCGCGAGCCGATCATCTTTCTGCACACAGGTGGGATCCCCGCGCTGTTCGCCTTCGAGGCCGGCGACCTCGCCGCGTGAAGGTCAATCCGCGGGAGGCAGCAAGGGCATCCGCCAGCGCGGGATCGGGGCGCGGGGGCTCTCCCGGGCGATCAGCATCACGCTGGCGATCATCAGCAATGCGCCGAGCCACTGAACCGGCGTCAGGTGTTCCCCCAGGAACCCAACGGCCAGCCCCACGGTGACCAGGATCTCCAGCACCGTGAGCAGGGCGGTCTGGACCCCTCCCAGGCGCTTGACGCCGAGGAACATCGTCAGCCGCGAGAGCATCAGCACCCCCGCCATGGCGGCGATGGGGCCCAGGGCGGCCGTCGGGACGGAGGCGTGGGCGTTGCCCATCACCCAGCCGGCGACCGGAGTGAAGGCGGCCGTGGCCGTCAGGGCGTAGAGGGTGAGGGTCTGGGCCGGCATCTCGTAGAGCACCCGCTGGCTGAGCACCACGTGGAGGGCGTAGAGCCCGCTGGAGAGCAGCACCAGGATCACCCCCAGGAGATCCGGCATCCCCTGGAAGCGGCCCAGCAGCAGCCCCACCCCCAGCCCGGCCATCAAGATCCGCAGACGGGTCCATCCCGGAACAGGCTCCCCGTTCAGGTGGGTGATCACCGCGACCAGGACGGGATACATGGAGTAGATCAGATGGGCGACCGCGGCGTCCAGCCGGTAGAGGCCCATATAGTAGAAGATCGAGCCCAGGGCATTGGTGAAGCCCACGGCGAGGCATCCGAGCAGGCCCACCGGATAGATGTAAAGATAGCGGCGCCAGCGGGGATGGATCAGATAGAGGGCCCACAGGGCCAGGGCGGCGATCCCGCTGCGCAGGATGACCACCATCGCCGGATCCGCGCCCTCCCGATAGGCCAGCTTGGCCAGGATCGGCGCCCCGCCCAGCATGATCGCCGAGGCCAGCGCCGCCAGGATCCCTTCCCACGCCATCGTCGCTCTGTCCTCTGAGGAGATCAGACAGCCAGGCCGTGCCGCCGCCGGATCGCCTGAACCTGCGCCCACAGCAGCCCCCGCCACGCGATCCCCGTCCGCCATCCACCCGGGCACGGAGTCCCGTCCAGCTCCTCATGGCCCTTCACCGCCTCGATCCCCAGCCCGAGGTGCTCCAGGAGGAAGGCGATCAGCTCCGCCGTGGCGGTGAGCTGACCCTCCTTCGGGGGTTGCCTCCGGAAGTCCCCAATCAGCCCGATGCTCACGGAGCGCGTCGGATCGGCCCCTGCATGGGAAACCGCTGCCGTCAGGGGATGGATCCGGTAAAGGGTTCCATCTCCGGCCACCAGGAAATGATACGTCGGCCCGGGCAGCCCGAGCCGCCCCACCTGGAACGCAACGATCTGCTCCGCCGGGACGGCCGGATCGGTCCCGGTGTGATGGAGGACCAGCTCCCGGATCCCCCAGAGCGGGCGGGGCGGGAAGGGAGAGCGGGAGGGGAGGTCGCGCCAGCCGGGCTCCGGCAGCCCGGGGATCGGCAACCCGGTCTCTTTCAGGATCTGCTGCGTTGCCTCCCGAACGGCCGCGCCGGAAAGGGGGACAGCGCCGGCGGAGGGGAAGAGCTCATCGATCGTCTGGATCTGAGCAGGTCCCAGCCGGAAGCGGATCCCCAGCCACGCGCACAGCCGGGCGGCCCGGTCCAGCTGCGCAGGGGCGAGCGGCTGGCCCTCCCGCCATCCGGCGATGGCGATGCCCACGCTGATGCGTCCGCAGCCGCCGGCGTGATCCGTCATCGCCTCCAGCGGGAGGGTCCAGAAAACCCGTCCGTCCGCCGTGAGGTAAAAATGATAGGGAAAGCCCGGGCGTCCCTGACGCTCGATCAGGAAGTCCGCCAGGGTCTGCGGGGGCAGATCCCCGGGGATCTCCAGAGGATGCAGGATCAGATACCGGACCCCCTCCAGGGGGCGGCGGGGCCATGGGGAAGGCTTCCGGCGGGGCAGCAGGGGTTCGATCCACTCCAGGGAGAGGTTCAGGCGCTGGAGGTCCGCATCGGTCCAGGGGTGGGGGGCCGTCAGGACGCGGCCGGGATCCCCTTCCAGGGCGACGTCCAGGGCGTGCACCCAGCCGGCGCCTCCCTCCCATCGGACTCTCCACCATCGGCGGTCGGAGGTTGTCAGCTCGGCGACGCCCCGGCTCCCCGCCGGGAGCTCGGCGAGGGCGGGGGCGGTGGGGGAGGGCGCGAGGCGGAGCGCCGTGGCCCGGCGCAGGGTCAGCCGGACCGGGCCGTCGCGCCGCACCGGGATCTCCTGGGGATCGCCCTGGAGCGTGAGGGCTTCCCGGGGCGCCCAGCCCCACCGCCCCTGATCCGGCAGGAGCAGGGCGACCCAGCGGCCGTCCTCCGTCCGCTCGACGGCGAAGGCGGCCTGCCCGGTCGGGAGCGCCCGCCCGATGGGTTCTCCTTCCGGCCGATCGCGAAGCGGCGTCTCCATCCGGAGGGTGATGCGTGGGTATCGCTGGAGCCCCACATCCCATCGAAGGCGGGCCGTGAGCGCGCGGTCCAGATCGCGCAGCAATCCCGCCTTGCCCTCCATGAACCAGGGATCCACGCGTTGCCAGCGGTAGAGGGCCATGCAGCGGATCGGAGGATGGGCCGGATCTGCGTTCCAGCGGTGGATCTCCGCGTAGGCTTCGGAGATCCAGCCGGTGTCGGCGTCCGGCCAGGGGATGGGCCGGCCGCCCTGATCCCCCATGGAGGCCTCGGTGATGAAAAGGGGGAGATGGCGCAGGTGAGGCGGGATCGCCTCGATGAAGTCCTGATAGGCGCGGAAGCCCCATCGTCGGGCCTCATAGGGCGGCGGGCAGCGGAGGTCCCCGGTGAGGGCCTGAGGGTCCGCGCTCTGGCCGGCGACGTGAAGGGCGATCCCGTCCAGGTCCTCCCCCAGGGCGGTGATCAAATCATGGAAGTAGACGATCCAGTCCCCGGTGGGGTTGCCGGGGTAACGGAGGATGGCCGTGAAGGGGGCCACGGCGGCCGGGATCACCCAGTCCTCCTCGTGCCCGGGCTGGTTGCGGATTTGCTCCCGACAGCGCCGGAAGCAACGGGCGTAGCGCTCCGGGGTGATCCATTCCGCGGCCTCGCAGACGGCGCCGCGGGGGTCGAGGCGAGCGCCGGGCTGTTGCTGGGGGTGGTTGGGCTCGTTCCCGATGATCCAGATATGCGCCCCCGGCGAGGCGGCGACGAAGCGGGCGCAGCGCCGGGCGAAGGCTTCGTAGCGGTCGGAGGAGGGGAGGGTGCCGTTCGGATAGCGGCCGTGGTTGAGGACCACGATCACCCCGAAGCCCGCGTCCGCCCATTCCTGATAGATGGATCCGCGGCCGCTAAGATCCTCGGGGTCGGCCCCGATGGTCTCCTCGAAGATCACCCAGCCGGTCACGCCTGCGGCGCGGAACCGCTCCCGCCACGGGCCCGGGTCGTGGATGCCGTAAAGATAGACTGGCAGGCTCCGCCCCACCGTCGCAGCCTCCATGCCGGGTTTACATCCGCCCGAGCCTTTCGGCAAGCAACAGGGTGAGAGCGGCGTCCGCTTTACCCGATGCCGGGCGGATCCGGATCTTCCCGGAGGAAGCCGGCCTGCACGTGGAAGCGCCGGACCCGCTCCCGGAAATCGGGCGCGAAGAGCATGGGATCGGTGGTGGTGAGGATGGCCTGTTCCGCATCCTCCAGGACCCGGAGCAGGTAGCGACGGCGTTCCTCGTCGAGCTCCGCCATGACCTCATCCAGCAGCAGGAGCGGGCTTTCCCGGAACACGGAGGCCAGCCAGCGGGCCGCGGCGAGCTTGAAGGCCAGGATGGCAGTCCGCTGCTGTCCCCGGGAGCCGTAAAGGCCGATGTCCACGCCGTCCACGATGAAGCGCAGGTCGTCCCGGTGGGGGCCGACCCGGGTGCTCCCCCGCCGGATATCCGCGGCCCGTTCCCGGAGCAGCGCCTTCCGGAAGATCTCGGCCAGCTCGGCCTCGGCCAATCCCTGACCCCACAGGAGGGCGTCCAGGGCCATCTGCCCCTCGACCTGGGCGGGGTCCAGGCCGGGGATGTAGCGCAGCATCAGGGGCTCCCCGCCGCTGAGGGTCCGATGGATCTCCTCGGCGTAGCCGGCGATGGCGTGCAGGGCGCGGGCCCGCTGGCCCATCAGCGGCGCTCCATAGCGGGCCACCGATTCGTCCCACAGGTCCAGCTGGCCGGGATCCCCGCCCTCTTCCTGAAGGCGGCGGAGCAGGGCGTTGCGCTGGGCGAGGGCCCGCTGATAGGCGGCCAGGGTTCGGGCGAAGGCGGGGGAGGTCTGGGCGATGAGCAGATCCATCAGCCGCCGTCGTTCGGCGGGGGGTCCGCCCACCACCTCCACATCCTGGGGGGTGAACACCACCACGGCGGCCTGTCCGAAGAGGTCCAGGGCCCGATGGGGGACGCCGTTGATCCGCACCTGTTTGCGGAGGGAGGCGATCTCCGGGGAGGGGGTTCCCCCTTCGGCGACCAGGGCGATCTCCAGGCGCACCGGGCCATCCTGGCGCACGAACTCGGCGATCACCCGGGCGAAGGGCATGGGATCCCGCCAGGCGGCCCAGTGGATCAGCTCCCGGTCGCTCCCGGTGCGGAAGGAGTGGCCGGTGGCGGCGTAAGCGATGGCCTCGAGGAGGTTGGTCTTCCCCTGGGCGTTCCCCCCGTAGACCATGATCACCCGCGGCTCGGGACGCCACTCGAGCCGCGCGTAGTTTCGGAACTGGGTCAGGCTGAGAGAGCGGAGCCACATCCCCGGGCTCGTGTTCGGGATCTCAAGCGCTCGACGCTCAGGGATATAATCATAGCCGATCCTCGATGAACGATCCGGGCTCTCCGGAAGGTCAGGAGGTGGGAGATGAGGCATGGGGAGAGGGATCCGGCCCTCAAGGTGGAAGCCTCCCGGCCGGCGGCGCGTGCCGTGCCGGCTCCCCGATGGCGGGAACGGGCGTGGGAGCTCCGGCGTCGGATCGAGGCCGGGCTGCCGGTCCTGTTGATCGCTCCCTCGGCCCTGGCGGTGGGGATCTTCGTTTACGGGTTCATCGGCTGGACGGTCTACGTGTCGATGACCCGCTGGAACGATGTGCTGCCGGATTACACCTTCGTGGGCCTCCGCAATTACGTTGGCCTGTTCCAGACCCCTCGCTTCCAGGCGGACATCCGCAACACGGTGGTCTTCACCGCCTTCTTCCTGCTGGGGGCGGTCCTGCTGGGCTTCTTCGCGGCGCTCCTTCTGGATCAGCGGGTGAAAGGGGAGGCGTTCTTCCGCAGCGTCTTCCTGTTCCCCATGGCCATCTCCTTCATCGTGACCGGGATCGCCTGGCAGTGGCTGTTCAACCCGCAGACGGGGATCAATCTTTTGCTCCGGCAAGCGGGCTACGCGGGGCCGCTCCCCCGCTGGTTCACGGATCCGACGATCATGTTCGGCGTGAAGGTGGGGGCCATCCAGGTGGGGATCCCCGTCGCGCTGATCCCGGTGGTCATCGCGGCCACCTGGCAGCTCTCCGGGTTCACCATGGCGATGTATCTGGCCGGCCTGCGGGGGATCCCGGAGGAGCTGCGGGAGGCGGCCCGGGTGGATGGGGCGAGCGAGTGGCAGGTTTATCGCTATGTGGTGCTGCCGCTGTTGCGGCCGGTGACCCTGAGCGCCCTGATCGTGCTGGGGCACATCTCCCTGAAGATCTTTGACCTCACGGTGGCCATGACCGGCAGCGGCCCGGGCTTCGCCACGGACATGCCCGCGTATTTCATGTTCGAGACCACCTTCCGGGGGAACCATTTCGCCCAGGGGGCGGCCATCGCCACGCTGATGCTGCTCATGGTGGCGGCCCTCATCATCCCGTATCTGCGCTATAGCCTGAGCCGGGAGGCCGAGCTATGAAGGCGGGCCGCGTCCTGATCTACCTGATCCTGATCGGCCTCACCGTTTTCTATCTGCTGCCGGTCTACGTCCTGTTCCTCACCGGCCTCAAAAGCTTCGCCGAGGCCGACCTCACCCGCATGTGGAACTGGCCGACGCAGCCTTCCCTGGCCGCCTTCGCCAAGGCCTGGGAGAAGCTCTCGCCGAACTTCATGAACAGCGTCTATCTGGTGATCCCCGCCACGCTGATCTCCTCCCTGATCGGCTCCGTCAACGGCTACATCCTTTCCAAATGGCGCTTCCGGGGGTCGGAGATCCTGTTCCCGGCCATCCTCTTCGGGATGTTCATCCCGTATCAGAGCGTCCTGATCCCCCTGGTGCGTTTCCTGCAATCCATCGGCCTTTACGGCAGCATCCCCGGCCTCATCCTGGTTCACGTGGTGTATGGCATCCCCATCACCTCCCTGATCTTCCGCAACTATTACGCCTCGATCCCCGGGGAGCTGGTGGAGGCGGCCAAGATCGATGGGGCCTCTCTGTTCGGGATCTACCGCTGGGTGATGCTGCCCCTCTCCCAGCCGGGGTTCGCGGTGGTGGCCATCTGGCAGTTCACGCAGATCTGGAACGACTTCCTGTTTGCGGTGACGGTGACGAACAAGCCGGCCCAGCAGCCCATCACGGTGGCGTTGCAGAACCTGGCGGGCAGCCAGATCGTCGAGTGGAACGTTCAGATGGCGGGGGCGTTGCTGGCGGCGCTGCCTACGCTGCTGGTTTACGTTTTTCTGGGCCGCTTCTTCCTGCGGGGTCTGCTGGCCGGGGCGCTGAAGGGATGAACCGGACGGGCGCTCTTTACAAAAAACCCCGGCGGCAGGGCCGGGGTTGGGGCAGTGCCCGGGGCGGGATTTGAACCCGCACGGCCTTAGGGGCCAGCGCCCCCTCAAGACGCCGCGTCTGCCTGTTCCGCCACCCGGGCAAGACCACTGTAATTATAATAGGGCGACAGGCGGTTCGACAAGGCCCTGGGATCCCCCGCGAGAGGCTTTCCGGGCGCTTCCCCGGAGGATCCGGGTGGGAGACGGCCGGCGGCGTGGATCCCCCCAATCGGACGATGCGGACAGGAGGAACGGGATGACCCTGCATCCTCGACGGGCGAGCCTTGAAGAGCGGAAGGCGCTCCTCCTGATGGAGCGAACGGGCTACATCCCGCTTGAGCTCACCCCCTATTTTGCCTGGCGGATCAGCGAGGAGCGGCGGGAGGAGTATGACCGTCGGGCCATCCGGGTCGATTCCCCTCTGGCCGACTTGTTGAAAAAGCTGCCGGCCCCCTGGCTCGGCGCCATCGCCCGGAATCTGGGCGTGAAGAAGCAGGGGAAGAAGCAGGATTGGATCCCCCGCATCGTTTCCCATCTGAAGGATCCGGAGCGGCTTCGGGAGATCGTGCGGGGGTTGCCGGTGGACGCCCGCCTGGCTCTGGCCGGGGTCCTGGAGCGGGGCGGCTGGGGGCCCCTTTCGGATCTGGAGCGGGAGTTCGGCGCGATAGCCGGAGACGGGTGGTTCTGGGAGGACGAGCCGCCCCGATCGATCCTGGGGCAACTGCGGGCGCACGGCCTGCTCTTCATCGGTCAGGCCCGGGTGGGCCGGCGGCGCCGTCAGGTGGCGGTCATCCCGAAGGACCTCCGGGAGCCCCTGGCGCAGTGGCTTCGGGATCCCGAGGCGCTCCCCCCGGAGGCCCGATCGCGGACAGCGACGACGCGCGCCCTCGAGCGGCTGGCGGCCTTCTATGCCACCCTCGAGCGTCCGCTCCTCCCCCTGGAGGATCTGAACGACTTCCTGCGACAGGTCCACCCCCGGCAGGTCCTGGAGGTGGAGGAAGATGTGGAGGATTTCCTCCTGGGGATGGAGGACCTGGAGATGAAGTCCGCGGACGATGTGGCGGGCCATCATCTGAGCCTCTGGATGAGGCGCTTGAGGTATCTCTACGTCGGGGAGGTGCCCCTGGCCCGCAAGCGCCGGATGCTGAGGACCACGGCGCGGCTTTATCAGTTCCTGGCGGAGCGGGGGCGGGTGATGCCGATCACCGCGGAGCGGATCTCCGAGGCGGTGGCGAAGATCACCGCTCCGACGCGGGGCCTTGGGAAGATCCCGTTGCCGCCGCCCCTCGGAGGGGAGTTGTTGATGCGGCTGCGGGATCCGGAGGGCAACGAATACGACCTCGTCATGAACGATTACTGGCTGGTGGCCGCCTGCGCCGTGCTGTTCACGGGGAACTGGGACGCGATGGAGGAGGAGACGGCCCGGGCTCGGGATGGGGCGCGCAAGCGGGAGCGCATCCGGTGGCTGCGCCGGCTGCCGGAATGGGTCTGGATGGAGCTGCTCACGATGTTCGATCCGGAGGAGATCGATTTCATTCGGGAGTGGTTTTACGAGCACGAGATGTCCGAGCTGAGCGCGTGGTGAGGGGGAGCGGCCGCCCGGCGCCCGGGGGAGGGGGGTCCTTCAATCTCCGAGCACCTCCTCCACCCGCACCGCGAATCCCTCCAGGAGGCCGGACGCGGCCGTCTCCCCCGGCCCCCATTTGCCCTGCAAGACGTAGGCGCCGCGCCGCAGCGTATAAACCTCCACCGTCCGTGCCTCAGGGTCCACGATCCAGTATTCCAGCACTCCGGCCCGGGCATACTCCTGAAACTTCTCCATTCGATCCACACGGCTTGTGGAAGGGGAGGTGACCTCGATGATCAGATCCGGCACGCCGCAGACCTGTTCCCCGATGCGGTCGGCATGCGCCTTGAGGAAGAAGAAGATGTCGGGTTCGCGGATCTTGCCCGGCCACAAGCGCACGGGCAGCGGGGCGATGCGCACCTCGCCGAGATCGCGCGCCCTCACGAACTCCCTCAGGCGGACAGCGAGCTCCAGCACCGCGACCTGATGGCGGTTTGTGGGATGCGGCGGCACGATCAGCTCCCCCTCCGAGAGCTCAACGTAGCGATGGGTGTCCGGCAGGGCGAAGTAATCCTCCTCCGTCCACTGCCCCGGGGGAGGGAACAGCTCGGCCACAGACGCCTGACGTCGCCTTCGAAGGCCCCCCGATGCCATGTCCGGCCTCCTCCGCACGCCCGGCTCCGACCCCCTGCAGGGAAGAGCCCCGCCGGCCGGCTCGGTCTCCGCAAGGCCCATTATATCGGGAATGCGGCATCTTTTGCCCGAGCGGCCGAGGGCGGCCGGCGAAAGGGGCCGTCCGCGAATGGGAGCCACGAATGCACGGATGATATACTCTGGGCCTCAGAGGCCGGATTCGCGCATGAGGGAGGTCTCTGATGCGCACCTATGCCATCCCGCTGGTCCCGGGGCCGACGACGGTCCCGGCGGAGATCCGGGCGGCCTATCAGGAGGACTACGGCTCGGCGGACCTGGAGCCGGAATATTACGAGCTCTATGCGGAGACCCAGGAGCAGTTGCGGGCCATCCTGGGGACCCGCAACGCGGTGGTGATCATGACCGGGGAGGCCATGGTGGTCCTCTGGGGGGCGCTCAAGAGCGTCCTGCGCCCGGGGGATCGGGTGGTGGCGGTGGCCACCGGGGTCTTCGGCTACGGCATCGCTGACATGGCCCGCCGCATCGGCGCCGAGGTGGAGGTGGTCGGGTTCGCCCATGACGAGGCCGCCGACCCGGCGCGGGTGGAGGAGGCCATCCGGCGGGTTCGCCCCAAGATGGTCACCACGGTCCACTGCGAGACGCCCTCCGGGATCCTCAACCCGGTGGCCGAGGTGGGGGCGCTGGTGGATCGCTACGACGTGCCGCTCTTCTACGTCGACGCCGTCTCCAGCGCCGCGGGGGTCCCCCTGCGGGTGGACGAGTGGCGCATCGATCTGTGTCTGGTGGGCACCCAGAAGTGCCTCTCGGCGTTGCCGGACCTGGGGATCGTGACGGTGAGCGAGCGGGCCTGGGAGATCGTGCGGGAGGTGGACTATGCGGGCTACGATGCCCTGGGCCCCTTCCGCACCGCCCTGGAGGACCGCTGGTTCCCTTACACGCCGTCCTGGCATGCGCTGGCGGCCCTGAACGTGGCGTGTTGGCGGGTGCTGGGGGAGGGGCTGGAGAACGTCTTCCGTCGCCACGAGGAGGTGGCGGCCTACTGCCGGGAGCGGTTGAAGGCCATGGGGCTTCGCCTCTTCCCCCGACGGGAGGAATGGTCTTCGCCCACCGTCACCGCGGTCTACGTCCCGGAGGATCTGCCCTGGCCGGAGCTGGATCGCCGCCTGCGGGCGCGGGGGATGGGGGTGGGCGGGAGCCTGGGGCCGCTGGCCGGGAAGGTGTTCCGCATCGGCCACATGGGCGCCCAGGCGGATCCGGAGCTCGTGCGGCGGGGGATGGACGTGCTGGAGGAGGCCCTCGCCGAAGCCCGGCGATGAACTCCGGGCCTCATGGGTCGAATGATGGGCTTTCACAACTGAATGCGGGCAGCGCGCAGGGGGAAGGACCTGTCCTCTGAACCGGAGGGTTGTAGGTCGAAATTGATTTCGACCGCCACCTCAGCCGTGCAGAGGACCCCCGCCTGTCCGCAGGTGTCTGGATCCATTTTAAGGCCCGGCCATCGGCATGAAGGCCCCTGGCTGGCGGTCGGCCTGCGCCGACCGGAAGCGATCGGCTTCGACGGGCCTTTCTGAAAGGGATCGCGGCGCTGGGGTCGGGATGACATCCGGTTGCTGGCCATGGCCCTCCGCCGGCGATGGACCCCTGTGGCCCGTTCGGAGGCGGAGCGCCTCCTGATGCGGGCGGGATGGGAGGCGTGGCGCGTCTTCTGGGAGGAGACGCCGTTCCTGGAGCCGCCTGCCTGGATGGCTCCCCGCTCCGGAGCCCTCACGGCTGCACCACCACCGGCGTCCCGATGTCCGCCCACTGATACAACTGCTCCGCGATCGGCGTGGGCAGGTTGACGCAGCCGTGGCTCATCGGCTGGCCGAAGCGGTTGTGCCAGTAAGTGCCGTGCAGGGCGTAGCCCTGGTGGAAATACATCACATAAGGGACGTTCGGCAGGTAGTAGTCCGGGCCGCGCATCGTCTGCGATCGCAGCTTGAGATAGATGCGGAAGACCCCCACCACGGTGGGCGTGCGGGCCCGCCCGGTGGAGACCTTCGTCCGCAGGATCGGAGTCTCCCCTTCGTAGGCGATGAGCTCCTGATCGCTGAGATCCACCAGGATCCAGCGCCCGGGGAAGGGCGGGCCGGGCATGGGGGAGGGAGAGGCCGTTGGGCGCGGCCGGGGCGTTGCGGTGGGCGCGGGCCGCCGCGTCGGCGAGGCCGTGGGCGAAGGGCGCGCGGTCGGCGTTGGGGGGATCAAGGCGGCGGTCGGCGTCGGACTTGGGGGGGCAGGGGACGGCGTCACGCCTTCCGGAGTGGGCTCCTCTTCCTGACCCTTCCTCATCGTCCCGGCTTCCTCCGCCATCCCCACAGGGGGATCCGCAGCAGCCGGGGGCTCGAGCGGGTGGCCCGGCCGCAGCCCGTAGAGGATCAGGATCAGGGCGATGGCGCTCAGGAGGGCGTAGCCGGCCAGGACGAAGCGGGGCCAGCGGATGGGCGGGCGCCCCCGGGCGTTCGGGTATCGACGCCGCATCCGCCGCACCAGCGCCCGGACGGCCGGATGGGTCGGGGCGGCCCGATAGGCCTGCGCTGTCCACCAGAGGGCCTCGGCGGGGGAGGAGGCCTGGAGGGCTCGTCGCACGGCTCGAAGCGCCTTGCCATCTTGCGATCCTCCGGACATCGTGTCCCCTCCTTTCCTCTCCTTGCCTCATGGCCATCCGGCGGAGAAGCGGCGCCACAGCTACGGCAGGCGCACCCGAACCTCCCATCCGGTCCAGCCGGCCTGGCCGGCGGCGTCCACGCACGGGCGGGCGGCCAGTTCGGCCACGGTCGGCTCCGGGCGCTCCACCCCGAGCCGGTAGGTCTCCTGCGGAGCCATCTGCACGTCGGCGTAGCCTTCCTCCATCCCCGGCTTCAGGCCGGTGAGCAACGTCTCTGTCCCCTGCGGCCCGCTCACCCACAGGCGAACCCCCGCCCGGGGCCGTCCTTCGGCGTCGAAGACGTAGATGCGGAGAAGCGGCGAGGTCTCGCAACGCGTCTGGGATTCGAGGAGCGTCGGCCCGTTCGGCGCGGGAGGCGTGGCGGTCGCCTCCTCCGTGGGGGTGGGTAAGGGAGTGGGCAGGGGCGTGGGGCTGGGCATCGGCGAGGGCGAGGGAGAAGGGGATGGAGTCGGGGAAGGCGTGGCGGTTGGGATCAGGGTGGGGGACGGCGGGATGCGGGTGGGGACCGGCGTGGCCAGGATCACCACGAGCGCGGGGGAGCGCGCCCCCAGGGCCTGGGCGAGGCGCGCCAGGGCCTGGACGGTGGAAAGGGGCCAGTTCTCAAACAGGCCCCGCTCCGCCAGCGCCCGCACCCGATCCGGCAGGTCCGGCAGCCCCAGGGCCTCCAGACGCCGGCGGGAGGCGGCCGCATCCCCCTCCACGAGATCCGCCTGGGCGGCGAGGACGATCCACAGGTCCTGATAGGCGGGGGCCAGGTCGGCCGGCGTAGCGTTTCCCGGGGGCGGTGGGAAGACCTCCCAGGCCAGGAGAAGCCCTCCGCCCAGGCCGATCAGGAGGCCCAGCGTGAAGGTCAGGATCCTCGGCCCCCTCACGGCGGACCTCCGGCAGGGGTCTGCCCGCTGGCGCCTTCCAGCGCCCGGAGCAGCTCCGCGATGGCCGCGCGGGCGGCGGGCGACAGGGGAGGCGAGCCCGCGGTGAGCGGCCCGCGCAGCACCGCCACCGGATCCCCGAGGAGGGCCAGGCGGGCCCGGGCGAGGTCTGGATCCTGTTCCCGGATGTATGCCAGGGCCACCATCCGCACATACTCCGCCTGCCACTCCGGGCGGAGGTCCGCAGGGGCTACATCCACATAGCGGACCGGCCACACATGCCGGCCCAGGAGGAACCCTGCCACCAGGCCGATCCCGATCCCCAGGAGTCCGATCAGGAGGACCGCTCTCCCGCTTTTCACGATCCCTCCGCGCCGGCAAGATGAGGATCCGCGCAGGGAACGTTGATGGGCACCCGGAGCCCACGCGGATCTCCGCGGATTGGTCTTTTTGTAGGAGGGGCTTCAGCCCCGAACCTCCGTCTTCGATGACACGAAGTCGCGGCTGAAGCCGCTCCTACCAAACATCAATTCCTGTAGGAGGGGCTTCAGCCCCGAACCCCCCGTTTTCAATGACGCAATGGGTCGCGGCTAAAGCCGCTCCTAACAAAACATCGATCCTCCTGTAGGAGGGGCTTTAGCCCCGAACTTCGTCTTCGATGACGCAAAGGTCGCGGCTGAAGCTGCTCCTACACAAAACATCGATCCTCCTGTAGGAGGGGCTTCAGCCCCGAACCTCTGTTTTCGATGACGAGAGGTCTCAGCGTCTCATAGTTTGTGGCCGAAATGAATTTCGGCTTACGGAGGCATGGGGTCGTGGCTGAAGCCGCTCCTATCTATAAACATCGGTCTTTTTGTGGGAGGGGCTTCAGCCTTGCACCTTGTTTTCCTACAGACCTAACCGGGCAGGAGGGGGCGGTGGAGATGGCACTCGCCGCAGCCGATCTCGGGCCGCTCGACCTCTACCAGGCGCAGCGTGCAGACCGCGTAGACCCGCACCTGCTCCCGGAGGCCGAGCCAGGTCTTCGTCACCCGGGCCTCCAGGGCCAGATGCGGACAGGCGTTGGCCTGAACGATCCGCGGGACCGGACACGTGGCGCAGAGAAAAGGCTTCCACGTGCCCCCGCCGGGGGTCCGCTCGATCAGGCGGCAGGCCTGCGTCTCCCGTCCGCGGTAGTAATCCGCATAGTAGAAGGGGCATTCCGCCCCATACGGCGTGCGCACCCATCCCTCCCTGTCCGTCTTTTCCCATTATAGCCCGGAGGCCGATCCCGGGGTCCCCGAGCGCGGGACCATCTCCCTTGACATTTTCGATCATGCAGATTATAAAAATTGGTAAAGGGCGGAAGAACGAACGTTTGCTATCCGCCTGGCCGGTTGCCCTTCGGGGGAGGACTGGGCCCGCCCGGTGAGGCGGCCGGCCCCATAATCCCGGAGAAGAGGAGGGGCCTATGTGTCGTCTGCGGATCGGTTCCGTTGTCGCTCTGATCGCGGTGCTGCTGGCGGCCTGTGCGGCGCCCACCCCCACTCCCGCTCCACCGGCCGCCACGCCGACAGTTGCGCCCGCTGCGCCGCCCACCCCTACGCCGGCCCCGAAGGTCGGCGCCCCCTATAAGATTGGCTTCATCGCCTCTATCACCGGCCCCGGGGCCAGCCTGGGCATCCCGGAGCGCAACGTCGCCCAGATGGTCCAGGAGCAGCTCAAAGCCCAGGGCGGCATCGAGGGGCCGGACGGAGTCCGTCACGAGGTGCAGATCCTCATCTTCGACGACGAGAGCAAGACCGACACGGCGGCCACCGTGGCCCGGCGCCTGATCGAGCAGGAGGGCGTGGTGGTCCTGGTGGCCGGCACCCTCAGCGGGCCCAGCTTGGCCATGGTCCCCATCGCCACGGAGGCGAAGGTGCCCATGATCTCCATGGCCTCCGCCCGCTCGATCATCGAGGACCCCGAGACCAAAAAGATGCGCGAGTGGATCTTCAAGCCGGTCCCTGAGAACCTCCACTCTGCCCAGATGCAGGCGGACTACCTGAAGGCGGTGGGCGTGACGAAGGTCTGCCATCTCTACGAGAACACCGCTTATGGCAAGGACACCTTCGCCAGCGCTCAGGCCATCTTCCCGCAGGCCGGCATCGAGATCGTCTACGGGGATGCCTTTGAGCGCACCGCCACGGAGTTCCCGCAGGTGGAGAAGGTGAAGGCCAGCGGGTGCCAGGCGGTGGTCATCGGCTCCATCCCGCCCGCCTCCGCCCTGGTGAACGTGGCGGTGCGGGACGCCCTGCCCGAGGTCCGCATCGTCCACGGCCACGGCTCCTGCAGCCCGGACCTGATCAAGAACGCCGGGGCGGCCGCCGAAGGCACGGTGATGCCCTGCGGCAAGATCCTGGTCGCCGACCAGCTGCCGGACACGGACCCGGTGAAGCAGCTCAACCTGGATTTCGTGAAGGCCTACCAGGACTTCACGAAGGGCGAGCCCATCAGCACCTTGAGGACCTGGAGGGCTTGCGCAACTTCCCAGGCACCCACGGGATCTTCAACCTGAGCCCGGACGACCATCTGGGCTTCAACTACGCCGACTTCGTGATGGTGGTCGTGAAAGACGGGAAGTTCCAGATCCTGCCCCGCGATCAGTGGAAGTAAGGGCGGACCCGCGGGTCCGTCGCGTGGAGGGCGGCGATGGTCCGGGGATGGCGCTGGGGCGAGCGGACATGGACGAAGGAGGGCGCCTGGCGCGGAGGGGTGGTCCTCGCCGCGCTGGGGATGCTGGCTTTGCTGGTCCTCCTGGGCCGGCGGCACGGGTTCGGGGCGCCGGAATATCTCCAGTTCCTCCTGGATGGGCTGCGGGGGGGCAGCATCTACGCCCTGGTGGCCCTGGGCTTCGTGCTGGTCTACCGGGTGACGGGGGTGATCAACTTCGCCCAGGGGGCCTTCGTGATGCTGGGGCCCATGCTCACCGCCTCCTTTTATGAGCGGGGCTGGCCTCCCGCCCTGGGCCTCCGCCTGGCCCTCGCCGCCCTCCTCTCGATTGGCATCGTGGCCGGGATCGGGGTAGCCGTCGAGCGCTGGGCCCTTTATCCGGCCCGGCGGGCTTCCCCCCTCACCCGCATCATCATCACCGTCGGCGTGTATCTGATCCTGGAGGGCGCCGCGCTGCTGCTCTGGGGTCCGTATGCGAAGATGATCCCCTCCTTCACCACGCTGAGCCTGGCCGATCCCACCCTCCGCTTCGGGGAGCTTCGGATCAAGGCCCAGAGCCTGTGGATCTGGGGGGCCCTGGGGATCTCCCTCCTAACCCTGGCGCTGTTTTTCGGGCGCACCACCCTGGGCAAGGCGATGCGGGCCTGCGCCGTCAACCGCCTGGCCGCCCAGCTGATGGGGATCCGGGTGGACACCATGAGCACGCTGGCCTTCGGCCTGGCCGCCGCCCTGGGGGCGCTGGCCGGCATCGTGCTGGGGCCCGCCACCCGGCCGACATATGAGCTGGGGCTGGAGCTGGGCCTGAAAGGATTCGTGGCCGCCATCATGGGCGGGCTGGTGAGCTTCCCGGGAGCGGTGCTGGGGGGGCTGTTGCTGGGCGCCCTGGAGAACCTGTGGGCCGGGGTGACGATGGCCGGGTTCAAGGATCTCTTCGCTTTCATCATTCTGATCCTCGTCCTCCTGATCCACCCGCAGGGCTTCGCCGGATCGGAGGCGGAGGTGGAGCGCGCGTGAGGGGAGGCTGGCGATGCGCTCGCCCTGGGTCGGGTTCGTGATCGGCGTCCCGTTGATCCTGGCCATCGGGCTGCTGGAAGCCTGGCAGCCCCTGGGCCTCTCCCTGCCGGCCCTCACCGGAGGCCTTCTGACCCTGGACACGATGATCCGGGCCGGCCTGTTTACCATCGTCCTGGTGGGGCTGAACCTGCTGATGGGCTACGCAGGCCAGGTCTCCCTGGGACAGGCGGCCTTTTACGGGATGGGGGCTTTCTTCTCCGCCATCCTGACGGTGCGCGCCCGGGCCCTGGGGATCCCGCCGGAACTGGCGGAGGGGTGGGCGTGGCCGTGGCTGGTGATGTTCAGCGGCGCGTTCCTGGTTGGCCTGCTGGCGTATGGGATCGGGCGTCCGATCCTGCGGCTGCGGGGCCACTACCTGGCCATGGCCACCCTGGGCCTGGGGGTCGTCGTTTACATCCTGCTCCGGGAGAACCTGGGCTTCCCCCATCTGAACCTGACCGGCGGATTCGATGGCCTGCAGGGGATCCCCCGGCTGCGGCTGGGGACGCTGACCCTCTGGCCGGCCTGGCGGTATTACTTCCTGGTCTGGCTCTTCGCCTTCGGCGCCATCGCCCTCGGCCTCAACGTGGTCCGCTCCCGGGTGGGCCGGGCGTTGCGGGCGATCCACGGCAGCGAGATGGCCGCCGAGAGCGTAGGGGTGGAGGTCCCCCATTACAAAGCTCAGATCTTCGCCCTGAGCGCGGGGATGGCCGCCCTGGCGGGCAGCCTCTACGCCCACTTCCAGACCACGGTGATCCCGGCCACCTTCGGGTTCGGCCCCTCCCTGGAGCTGGTGGTGATGTCCGCCGTGGGGGGGATGGCCAGCATCTGGGGAGCTCCTTTCGGGGCGCTGACGGTGCTGCTGGTCCAGGAGATCCTGCGCACCCAGCTGCGCCGGCTGATCCCCGGGGCCCAGGGGGAGCTGGAGCTGATCGCCTTCGGTCTCATCCTGGTCCTGATCATGCTCTTTATGCCGGAAGGCCTCACCGTCTGGGGGCTCCGACGGCTTCGTGGTCGTCGGATGGCGCGCGGCGCCGCCCCGGCGGGACGCTGATTCCCACAAGGAGAAGAAAGCGAAGGATGGTTCGGATCAGCTGGAACGGCACAGGGGAGCGCGAGACGCAGCCGCTTCTGGAGGTCCTTCGGGTCTCGAAGGCGTTCGGAGGGTTGATGGCCCTGATGGAGGTCTCGCTCCGCGTCCGGCCGGGGCAGATCAAAGGGCTCATCGGGCCGAACGGCGCGGGCAAGACCACGCTGTTCAACCTGATCACGGGGACTTTGCGTCCGACCTCCGGGGACATCCGGTTCCAGGGGCGATCCATCGTGGGGCTCCCGCCTTATCGGATCGCGGCCCTGGGCATCGCCCGCACCTTCCAGAACGTCCAGCTGTTCCCGGGGATGACGGTGCTGGAGCACGTGCTGGTGGGAGGGCATCGGCACGGCCGCAGCGGAATGCTTGAGGCGATCCTGCGGGCGCCCCGCATGCGTCGGGAGGAGGAGGCCGCCCGGGCCCGGGCCTGGGAGATCCTGGAGCGGGTGGGCCTGACGGAGTGGGCGGATCATCCGGCGGAGGGCCTGCCCCTGGGGCTGCAGCGGATCCTGGAGATCGCCCGGGCGCTGGCCGCCACCCCGCAGCTGCTGCTGCTGGACGAGCCGGGCGCCGGGCTGAACCCCTCCGAAAAAGCCCGCCTCGCGGCGCTGATCCGACAGCTGAATCAGGAGGGGATCACCATCCTCCTGGTGGAACACGACATGGGCCTGGTGATGGGGCTGGCGGAGGAGATCGCGGTGCTGGATTACGGGCGGCTGATCGCCGAGGGTCCCCCGGAGGCGATCCGGCAGGATCCCCGGGTGATCGCGGCCTATCTGGGTGAGGAGGAGCTGCCCCATGTCGCTCGAGGTTGAGGGGCTGGAGGTGGCCTACGGCGCCGTGAAGGCCCTCCACGGGGTCTCCCTGCGGGTGGAGCCGGGGGAGATCGTGGCGGTGATCGGGGCCAACGGCGCAGGCAAGACCACGTTGCTGCGGGCCATCAGCGGGCTGCTGCGCCCGAGCGCCGGGCGGATCCGGCTGGACGGACAGGAGATCACCGGATGGCCGCCGGAGCGGATCGTGGCCCTTGGGGTGATCCAGATCCCGGAGCGGCGGCAGCTGTTCGCCTCCATGAGCGTGGAGGACAACCTGCGCCTGGGCGCGTATCTGCGGCTCCGCCGGGGCGAACGGAAGGCCGTGGAAGCGGACCTGGAGCGGGTGTATGCCCTCTTCCCCCGGCTGAAGGAGCGGCGCCGGCAGACGGCGGGGACCCTCAGCGGCGGCGAGCAGCAGATGCTGGCCATCGGGCGCGGACTGATGGCCTCCCCCCGCATCCTTCTCCTGGACGAGCCCTCCCTGGGCCTGGCCCCCTTGCTGGTCCAGGAGCTCTTCCGGATCATCGCCGATCTGCGCCGGCAGGGGCTTACCCTGCTCCTGGTGGAACAGAACGCCCGCCAGGCCCTGCGGACCGCCGATCGCGCCTACGTGATGGAGACCGGACGCGTCGTCCGAGAGGGGCCCGCGGCGGCCCTGCTGGAAGACCCGGCCATCCAGGCCGCGTATCTGGGAGGCGTCCCCACATCCCTCCCGGCGCCTCATCCTTCGGAGGTTGCCTCATATGCCCGTCCCACCCGAGCAGCTGCGTCAGGTGATGCGGCGGTGGGCGAGCACGGTGACGGTCGTGACCATGCGGGCCGGTGAGCAGATCCACGGCCTCACGGCCACGGCCTTCACCAGCGTCTCGATGAACCCGCCGCTGGTGCTGGTCTGCATCCAGAACGACAGCCGCAGTGACGCCCTGCTGCGGGAAGGGCGTTGCTTCGCGGTGAACTTCCTGATGGAGGATCAGCGGGAGCTCTCCGAGCGGTTCGCCGGACGGATCCCGGTCGCCGATCGCTTCGAGGGCGTTCCGTATCAGGTGGCCGTCACCGGCGCCCCCATCCTGACCCAGGCCCTGGCCTACCTCGACTGCACGGTGGCCGGCGCTTACTGGGGCGGCGACCACACGATCTACCTGGGTCTGGTGGAGGCCGCGGGGGTCCTGCGGGAGGGGGCGCCGTTGCTCTACTTCGAGGGGAGCTACCGGCGCCTGGCCATCCCGGACGGGAGGGAAGCCGGATGAGCGACATCGCGCGCCTGCGCGGCTCCCTGGTCCCCCTGGTCACGCCCTTCCGGGACGGGGCGGTGGACTGGGAGGGGTTCGCCGGGCTGATCGAATGGCAGATCGCCTCGGGCTCCCACGGCCTGGTGATCACCGGGACCACCGGGGAGCCCAGCGCCCTCACCTTCGAGGAACGGGTCGGCCTCTACCGCCTGGCCGTGGAGGTGGCCCGGGGCCGGGTCCCGATCATCGCCGGGACGGGCACGAACAACTTCGAGGAGACGGTGCGGCTTTCCCGAGCCGCCCAGGCCGCCGGCGTCGATGCCCTGCTGGTGGTGGTCCCCTATTATGTCCGGCCTTCCCAGGAAGGGCTCTTCCGTTACTTCAAAGGGGTCGCCGAGCAGGTCGACCTCCCGATCATTCTTTACAACATCCCCGGGCGGACGGCGGTCCATCTGGAGATCGACACGGTGGCCCGGCTGCGGGAGGCCTGCCCGAACATCATCGGGATCAAGGAGGCGAACAAAGACTTCGAACACATCAACCGGCTCCTGCACCGGATGGGGCGGGACTTCCGGGTCTACTCCGGGATCGAGTTGCTGTGCTTCCCGGTGCTGGCCATCGGCGGGGCGGGCTATGTCAGCGCCACGGGGAACGTGCTGCCGGACCGGGTGGCCCGGCTCTACGATCTGGTGGCGGCGGATCGCTGGCGGGAGGCCCAGGATCTCCACTATGAGCTGCTGCCCCTGAACGACGCCCTTTTCATCGAGACCAATCCGGTGCCCGCCAAGACCGCCCTGGGGATGATGGGGAAGATCTCCCCGGAGGTCCGGCTCCCCCTGGCCCCCATGCGGCCGGAGAACGTGGAGCGGCTGCGCCAGGTGTTACGCGCGTATGGCCTGATCCCATAGGGGGCTGGCAGGAGGGGCCCCATGGATACCCGGGCGATGGTCCGGGGCGGTGCTCTCAGGCGGGCCGCTCATGGAGGGCCTTGACCGGCGAAGCGGCGGGCCTCCTGGAGGGCCGGCTCACATAGCTGAGGATGGATCCATAGATCTCTACGGCTCTGGATCATATGGATCAATAGCTCGAACTCCGCCAGGGAGAGATGCCCTGTTCGCAGACCTTGCAACAGAACGCCAATCGAGCCTTTCGGTCGAAGCCCGGCCGCCCGAGCGGCCCGACGAGCCTGGAGATCATCCATCAATATCCAATCTGCCTGCAGATGAAGGGCCAGAAGGATTGTAGAAATCTCTCCTTCATCGATCCCGACGGACCATTCGGGGAGGGTGGAAGGAAGCTCTATCTTTCTAACGCGGATCAAGCCTTGGTTAGCAAGAAAGGCCGTTGCGATTGCGTCCGGCTCGCCAATCTCAAGGCCTTTCACTACAACTTCGGCGTACACTTCTTGCGAAATGAAGATTTCCTGATAAAGCCGGAGCAGCAATCCCAGCTGACCCAATTTGCCCAGCGTGATCAGAGGGCCGGCGTTGCTGACGACGTTCATGCCAGCTCCTCACGGATCATTTCTTCATCGATAGGGGGGCGGACTCCATGGGCCAGGGCGTATTGAATCATCTCGCGGAGGGGAACGCCGGCCAGGCGAGCGGCCTTTCCGATCGAGACCGCTCCGGCCCGAAGCAAGACCAGGCTTTCGGCCTTGCGCAATTCGCGAAGCCCAAGGCGAAGCAGTTCATCCAGCCGATCCCGATAGGGTTCGATCTCTGTCGAGAGATCATCGGGCAGGACGAGGGTGATCCGGGACATGTTCCCTCCCGCATCCGGCTTGGCTCTGGATGGTAGGGAGTTCGGGCGTCTAAATGAAGATAGCACGGACCGGATCGATCGGGCAACTCGGAGAGGCAGGTTGTGAGGAGGGCCATGCGGATCGCCCGGTTTGCGGCGGAGGGACGGATCTGGGAGGGGGAGGTCACCCCGGAGGGGAAGCTGGTGGCGGACGGGCGGGCCTTTGATCCGGAGCGGGTGGTCTGGCTGCCGCCGGTGCCGCCTGGAGGCAAGGCCATCGGCCTGGCCCTCAATTACCGGGAGCATGCCGAGGAGCTGGAGGTCGCCCCGCCCGAGGAGCCGGCCCTCTTCCTGAAGCCGTCCAACACCTGGATCGGCCATCGCGCCCCGGTGCGCTACCCGAAAGGGGTGAAGGTATTGCACGGGGAGGTGGAGCTGGTGGTCATCATCGGCCGGCGCTGCCGCAACGTCCGTCCTGAGGAGGCGTGGGAGGTGATCGCGGGTTACACCATCGGCAACGACGTCACCGCCCGGGACTTCGTCGGGAATTTCTACCGCCCGCCGGTGCGGGCCAAGGGCCAGGACACCTTCGGCCCCATGGGGCCATGGCGGGTGACCCCCGATGAGATACCCGACCCGCACAACCTGACCATGCGACTCTACGTGAACGGACGTCTGGCCCAGGAGGGGCACACCTCGCGGATGATCCATCGCATCCCGGAGCTGATCGCTTACATCAGCTCGTTTATGACCCTGGAGCCGGGCGACACCCTCTGGACCGGCACCCCGCGCGGCATCGTCCCGGTGCAGCCCGGCGATGTCATGCGCCTGGAGATCGAAGGCATCGGCGTCCTGGAGAACCCGGTGGTGGAGGAGGGATCTTAGTCGGTTTTCATTTTTCCGCCAGCCGGTTTCGTCTCCGGCTGGACGCGATCGGTGGAGGAGGCGGTATGGAACAGCGCGACGGGCTTTACATCGTCCGCCACTTTATCGACAACGCCTTTGTGGATGCCCTCGAGGGGGGGACCTTTGAGACGCTGAACCCGGCTACCAACCGTCCCATCGGGATCGTGGCCGATGGGACGGCGGCGGATGTGGATCGAGCGGTGCGGGCGGCCCGCCGGGCTTTCGAGGAGGGGCCATGGCCGCGCATGCCGGCCGCCGAGCGGGCCCGCTACCTCCGCCGCATCGGCGATCTCATCCTGAAGCGGGCCGAGGAGATCGCCTATCTGGAGGTGCTGGACGTCGGGATGCCCATCACCCAGGCCGGCAAGGGCGCCATCCCCCGGGCGGCGGAGAATTTCTACTTCTTCGCCGAGATGGCCACCCGCATCACCGGGGAGACCTACCCGAAAGACGGCGAGTTCCTCAACTACACGATCCGCAAGCCGGTGGGGGTGGCCGGGCTGATCACCCCCTGGAACACCCCCTTCATGCTGGAGACCTGGAAGGTGGCCCCCTGCTTGGCCGCCGGCAACACCTGCGTCCTGAAGCCGGCGGAGTGGTCCCCTCTCTCGGCGAATATGCTGGCCGAGATCATCCAGGAGGCGGATCTCCCCCCGGGGGTCTTCAACGTCGTCCACGGCTTCGGGGAGCGGGCGGGCGCCCCCCTGGTCGCCCACCCCGGGGTGCAATTGATCTCCTTCACCGGCGAGACGACCACCGGGATGGAGATCATGCGCAACGGCGCTTCCACCCTCAAGCGCTACTCCATGGAGCTGGGGGGCAAGAACGCGGCCATCGTCTTCCCGGACGCGGACCTGGAGCAGGCCCTGGATGGGGTGATCTGGCAGGCCTTTTCCCTCAACGGGGAGCGCTGCACCTCGAATTCTCGACTGCTGCTCCACCGGGCGATCTACGAGGAGTTCCTGGGCCATCTGCTGGAGCGGGTGGCGGCCATCCGCGTGGGCGATCCCTTCGATCCTCAAACCGAAGTCGGCCCCCTGATCCATCCGGAGCACTGGCAGCGGGTGCGGGGCTACATGGACGTCGCCCGGGCGGAAGGGGCCACCATCGCCCTGGGCGGCGATCGGCCTCCCCATCTCCCCGAGGGCAACTACTTCGCCCCCACAGTCATCGTGGACGTGCGCCCCGAGATGCGGGTGGCCCAGGAGGAGATCTTCGGGCCGGTCCTGGTCGTCCTCCCCTTTGAGACCGAAGAAGAAGCCATCCGCATCGCGAACGGGGTGAAATACGGACTGGCCGCCTACATCTGGACCCAGGATCTGGTCCGGGCCCATCGGATGGCCCAGGCGATGGAAGTGGGCATGGTGTGGATCAACGCCCCCAACGTCCGGGATCTGCGCACCCCCTTCGGCGGGGCGAAATACAGCGGGATCGGCCGGGAGGGCGGCTTTTATAGCTTCGAGTTTTACACCGAAGTCATGACCATCCACGTGGCCCTGACCCCGCCTTGCATCCCACGGCTGGGCGTTGGGCGGTGATCCCCGCCATAGAGGAGCTCCGGCAAAAGGAGGGATGAGGATGGGCGCACGAACCGGCGCGCAGTTCCTGCAGCGGATCCGGGAGCACCCCCGGGACCTCTGGCATCGCGGGGAACGGGTGGAGGACCCCACCACGCACCCGGCCTTCACCCGCGGGCTTCGATCGATGGCCCGCCTGTATGACCTCCAGTGGGAGCGGGCGGACGAATGCCTTTACGATTCGCCGAGCAGCGGCCAGAAGGTCGGCCTCTCCTTCCTGATCCCTCGCTCCGCGGAGGATGTGCGGCGGGTGAGCCGGATGATGAAGATCTGGGCCGATGCCCACTTCGGCTTCATGGGCCGCACTCCGGATTACCTGAACCGGGCAATGGCTTACTACGCCTCGGGGGCGGACTTCTTAGGCGAGAAGGAGCCGGCCTTCGCCGAGCATATGCGTCGCTATTACGAATACCTGCGGGAGAACGATCTCTGCCTCACCCACACCCTGATCCAACCGCAAGCGAACCGGGCGGTGGGCCCCGCGAAGCAGGCGGATCCTTATCTGGCGGCCCGGGTGGTGAAGGAGACCGACGGGGGCATCGTCCTGCGTGGGGCGCGGATGCTGGCGACGCTCCCCGCTGTGGATGAGATCATGGTCTTCCCCTCGACGCTGTTGCGCAACACGGAGGAGGACGCCCCATATTGTTACGCCGTCGGCATCCCCTGCGACACGCCGGGGTTGCGCTTCCTGTGCCGCGAGACCCTGGACTACGGCCGCTCCCCCCTCGATCATCCGCTGGGATCGCGCTTCGACGAGATCGACGCCGTGGTGATCTTCCACGATGTCTTCGTCCCGTGGGAGCGGGTGTTCATCTACCGGGACGTGGAGCGGGCCAACCAGGCCTACGCGGCCACCGGGGCCATCGTGGGGATGGCCCATCAGGTGGTGGTGAAGAACATCGCCAAGACGGAGTTCTTCCTGGGGCTGGCCTCCCTCATCGTCGACGCCATCGGCATCGAGGGCTTCCAGCACGTGCAGGAGAAGGTGGCGGAGATCTGGATCTACCTCGAGACCATGAAGGCCCTGCTGAGGGCGGCGGAGGCGGACGCCCATGAAGACGCCTTCGGGGCCTTCCGGCCGGCCTGGCCGCCTCTGGACGCGGCCCGCAACCTCTATATGCGGTGGTATCCGCGCATCGTGGAGATCATCCAGCAGCTCTCAGCCAGCGGCATCATCGCCACGGTCACCGAGGAGGACATGAAGAACCCCGAGCTCATCGAGGACATCCGCCGCTACTTCCAGGCGGCCCGGGCGGAGGCCTACGACCGCATCCCCCTCTTCCGCCTAGCCTGGGACGCCGCCCTCTCCGCCTTCGCCGGCCGACAGGTCCAGTATGAACGCTTCTTCTTTGGGGATCCGGTGCGCATCGCTGGCGTCATCTTCCAGAAGCACGACCGCACGCCCTATATGGAGAAGGTCCGGGAGTTCCTGAAGCAAATGAAGGAGGAGGCCTTCGCCCAGGCGGAGGAGGCGAGGCCTTGATGGGACGCGCCGGGCGGAGCGATGACGGGAGACCGCCCGGAGCCCGGAAACCCTTCAAAGGAGGGATCCCATGGGCGGGTTCTCCATCACGCGCGCGGCACATGCGGAGCTCTGCGTGACGGATCTGGAGCGGGCTCGGGATTTCTACGTGGAGGCCCTGGGGTTCGTGGAGGTTGCTCGCGAGAAGGATCGTCTCTACCTGGGCGGCCTGGAGGAGCGCGATCGCTATAGCCTGATCCTCAAGAAGGCGCCAAGCCCGGGGGTGACCCATCTGGCCTTCCGCGTGGCCGATCCGGAGGACCTCGATCGCTTGGCCGCGCTGTATGAAAGCGCCGGATGTCCCGTCCGCTGGCTGGCCCCCGAAGAGGAGGAGGCCGGCCAGGGGCGGGCGCTGCGCGTCCAGGACCCCACCGGGCTTCCCGTCGAGTTCTTCCACGAGATCGCCCGGCGGGAGCGGTTGCTGCAGCGGTTCGATCTCTACCGGGGCGCCCACATCATGCGCCTGGATCACTTCAACTGCCAGGTCCCCAACGTCCAGGAGGCCTACGACTGGTGGACCGGGAAGCTGGGCTTCTACTGCTCGGAATACACGGTGACCGACGAGGACCCGCCCCGGCTGTGGGCGGCTTGGCTCCACCGCAAGCAGAACGTCCATGACATCGCCTTGATGAACGGGATCGGCCCCCGTCTCCACCATATCGGCTTCTGGGTGGCGGACACCCAGAGCGTGCTGCGGGCGTGCGACATCCTGGCCGCCCGGGGGATGGGAGGGGCCATCGAACGGGGGCCGGGCCGCCACGGCTTAAGCAACGCCTTCTTCCTCTATCTCCGGGATCCCGACGGCAACCGCATCGAGCTCTACACCAACGACTACATCATCCCGGACCCCGATTGGGAGCCCATCCGCTGGTCCATCAACGACCCGCGCCGGGCCACCTTCTGGGGGCACATCCCGCCTCGCTCCTGGTTCGAGGAGGCCTCCCGGGTCGCCCACATCCTCACCGGGGAGTGGATGCCGGTGCGGGAGCCCCTGCTGGTGGATCGCCCGGTGTTCGTCACCTGATCGAACTGCGGAAGCAGGCGGCGATGGTGCGTCGGAAGGAAACCCTGAGCGATGGGTTGATGATCGCCTGGGAGGAAGGGGGCGCGCGCGAGGGGCCGCCGCTGCTCCTGCTCCACAACGCCTGCAGCACCTTCCGGGCCACGTGGGGACGGGTGGCCGAGCCCCTGGCCGCGCGGTTCTACCTCATCGGCCCGGACCTGCGGGGCCATGGGGAGAGCGCCAACCCCACGGGACGCCTGGACCTGCGGGAGATGGCCGATGACATGGCGCGGCTGCTGGACCGGTTGGGGATCCCTTCGGTCCATCTGATGGCCTTCAGCGGGGGCGCTTCCACCGCCCTCTATCTGGTCACCCGGCATCCCGCGCGGGTCCGCTCGATGGTCCTCATCGGCAGCCATTACACGGTGCGGAACCTGCGCACCCGCGGGGACGGCTTCTGGGATCCGGAGCGGATCCGTCGGGAGCAGCCGGCATGGTGGGCGGCGATGGTGCGCTGGCACGGCTCGGAGGAGCGGGTGCGGGCGTTGCTGCGCGGCTGGCAGGAGGAGGATCGCTGGCGGCCCGACTTCCGGCCCGAGGATCTGCAGGCCATCCGCGTCCCCACCCTGTTGCTGATCGGCGAAAACGACTCCATCACGCCCATCGAGCAGACGATGGAGATGGCCCGCTGGATCCCTCAGGCTCGCCTGGTGGTTTTCCCGGGGGCCGGCCACGACCTGATCCGGGAGCGCCCCGAGGCCTTCCTGGAGACGGTGCACGCCTTCTGGGACACGCTGGGGATCCCGAGGGGATCGGCGCGCCCCCATCGGTGAGGCGTATCGCGGAAACCGGGAGACGGGAGCTGCGTCAGGCGGCTTCCGGGCTCTCCCGAGGAACGGAAAAACCTATGTCCTGATGAGGAGGGGCCTATGGCGGTGCAGGCGAAGCCGATGTATTGGAACGAGGAGATGGAGACCATGCCGCGGGACCGGCTGGAGCGACTCCAGCTGGAGCGCCTCCAGCGCATCGTGGATTACGTCTACCACCGGGTCCCGCACTACCGGCGGAAGATGGACGAGGCGGGGGTGAAGCCGTCGGACATCCGGCACCTGCAGGACATCGTAAAGCTTCCCTTCACCTCCAAGGCGGATCTGCGGGAGACCTATCCCTTCGGCATGTTCGCCGTCCCCCTGAGCCAGGTGATCCGCATCCACGCCTCCTCGGGGACCACGGGGAAGCCGACGGTGGTGGGCTACACCCGCAACGATCTGGAGGTGTGGGCGGAGGTCTGCGCCCGCTGTCTGGTGCTCTCCGGCGCCCGACCGGGGGAGGTCTTCCAGAACGCCTACGGCTATGGTCTCTTCACCGGCGGCCTGGGGATGCACTACGGGGCGGAGAAGCTGGGGATGGTGGTGGTCCCGGTCTCCGGGGGGAACACCAGCCGTCAGCTGATGATCCTCAAGGACTTCGGCACCCACGTGATGGCGTGCACCCCCTCTTACGCGCTGGTCATCGCCGACGCCCTCCTGTCCAACGGCTACCGGCCGGGCGACCTCAACCTGCGGGTCTTCATCCTGGGCGCCGAACCGTGGACGGAGGGCATGCGCCGGGAGATCGAGGAGAAGCTGGGGGTCCACGCGGTCAACATCTACGGCCTGAGCGAGGTCATCGGCCCCGGCGTCTCCAACGAGTGCATCGAGGCCAAGAACGGCTCCCATATCTTTGAGGACCACTTCTTGGTGGAGGTCATCGACCCGGCCACCGGAGAGCCGGTCCCGCCCGGGACGGTGGGGGAGCTGGTCTTCACCACTCTGACCAAGGAGGCCTTGCCGGTGATCCGCTACCGGACCGGGGATCTGGCCTCCATCGATCCGACCCCCTGCGTCTGCGGGCGGACCTTCGTGCGCATGTCCCGGGTGCTCGGGCGCACGGATGACATGCTGATCATCCGCGGGGTGAACGTGTTCCCGTCCCAGGTGGAGGCGGCGCTGGTGGGCCTGCCCCATGTGGCGCCCCACTACCAGCTGGTGGTCACCCGGGAGGGCCGGCTGGATCAGCTGGAGGTGAAGGTGGAGGTGACCGAGGCCTTCTTCCGGGAGGTGGGCGGGGAGCTGCTGGCCGGGGAGGTGTTCGAGAGCATCGAGGCTGTTCAGGGCCTGCGGGAGAAGGTGAACCAGGTGCTGGATGAAGCCCTGGGGATCCACGTGAAGGTCACCCTCACCCCGCCCAACACCCTGCCCCGGAGCGAAGGCGGGAAGCTCCGGCGGGTGGTGGACATGCGGCCGAAGGACGCATGAGCGGCTCCGTCCCGGCGATGGGGGATCCCTTTATGAAGGCCCTGGGGCTGGAGGCGGAGATCCCGGGGCCCGGACAGGCTCGGGTATGGGGGGTGGTGCGCCCGGAGCACCTGAATCTGCACGGCACCGCCCACGGCGGCTTCCTCTACACGCTGGCGGACGCCGCCTTCGCCCTGGCCTCGAACTCCCATGGGGTCCGCGCCGTGGCCCTCTCCACCCATATGGAATACCTGCGGGCGGTGCAGGCGGGGGAGCGGGTGGAGGCGGTGGCCGAGGAGGTCTATCGCGGCCGCCGGGCCGCCCTCTACCGGGTGGAGGTGCGGCGGGACGGCGAGCTGGTGGCCGTGTTCACCGGATGGGTTCACCGGTTTGCGGAACAGGGGCAGCCAGGGAGGCTGCCCCTGTTTCCTTCCTCGCAGCGGGGCTCTGAAGGCGGGCGGAGGGCAACCGCTCGGAGCGCCCGGATGTTCGCGCTACGTTCCCTCCTCCCAGGAGGCCAGGTAGCGCTCCTGCTCCGGCGTCAGGCGGTCGATCCGGATCCCCATCGTCTCCAGCTTCAGGTGGGCCACCGCCTGATCGATCTCCCGGGGGACCGGATAGACCTGGCGCTCCAGGGAACGCCCGTGGCGGACCAGGTATTCCACCGAGAGGGCCTGGTTGGCGAAGGACATATCCATCACCGCGCTGGGGTGGCCTTCCGCGGCAGCCAGGTTCACCAGCCGCCCCTCGGCCAGCAGGTAAATCCGGCGCCCGTCCTTTAAGGTGTATTCCTCCACGAACTCCCGCACCCGCCGGGGCTCTCTGAGGCTCAGCTCCCGCAGCGCCGGGATGTTGATCTCCACGTTGAAATGCCCGGCGTTGGCCAGGATGGCACCATCCTTCATCACCTCAAAGTGAGGCCGGTCGATGATGTGGATGTTGCCGGTGGCGGTGATGAAGAGATCTCCCTCCCGCGCCGCCTCCTGCATCGGGAGCACCCGGAAGCCGTCCATGGCCGCCTCCAGAGCCCGCAGGGGATCCACCTCGGTGACGATGACCTGGGCGCCCATCCCCCGGGCCCGCATGGCGATCCCGCGGCCGCACCAGCCGTATCCGGCCACCACCACCACGCGTCCGGCCAGGAGGATGTTCGTGGCCCGCAGGATGCCATCGATGGTGGACTGGCCGGTGCCGTAGCGGTTATCGAAGAGGTGCTTGGTCAGCGCGTCGTTGACGGCGATGATGGGGTAAGCGAGCACGCCCTCCTGGGCCATGGCCCGCAGGCGGATCACCCCGGTGGTGGTCTCCTCGGTGCCGCCCAGGATCTCCGCCATCCACGCCGGCCGCTCCTTGTGCAGCGTGCTCACCAGATCCGCCCCGTCGTCCATGGTGATGTGGGGGCGTTGGGCCAGGCACGCCTGGATGTGACGGTAATAGGTCTCCGTGTCCTCTCCCTTGATGGCGAAGACGGGGACCTCGAAGAAGCGCACCAGGGCGGCGGCCACGTCGTCCTGGGTGCTCAGGGGATTGCTGGCGCAGAGGGCCACCTCCGCACCGCCGGCCTGGAGCGTGCGGACCAGGTTGGCCGTCTCCGTGGTCACGTGCAGGCAGGCGGAGATGCGGATCCCGGCCAGCGGGCGCTCCTGCTCGAACCGCTCCCGGATGCGCCGCAGCACCGGCATCTCCCGATCCGCCCACTCGATCCGCTGCAGCCCCTGCTCCGCCAGGGAGAGGTCCTTGATGTCGAACGGTTTGCCGCTCATCCATGCCTCCACGGGAAAGAGTTCAAAAAGATCCATCCTCCATTGTATTGCTATCGATCCAGCGGAGGAGGAACCCCGGCTCCCCTTCGAGATGCAGAGGGCGCCGCAAGCGCCCACCACCGCGTTGCTCTGTATGAGATGCGTCCCTGACGCTTCACGCCGGCCCACACCGCCCCCTGGCTGGCGGAGATCATCTGCTCGAACCCCCTGGGGTCGGATGAGCCGGAGAACGCTTCGAGGGTGCTCAAGGCGGAGCCGCGCCGCCTGGGCTCGTTTTGGATGGCCTGCGCTGATCGCACCGACGTGCCCGCTGCGTCACCGAGCACATCGAACATCCGTTCCCTCATCGATCAGATCACGGAGGCCAAGGGCTCGGGGCGCTGTGCGATGAACTGGCCCGGGCGGACCCGTGGGACTTCCAGCCGATGAAAGCGAACTTCGGGCTGTTGCCGACGCTGGAGCGACCGGCGCGGGACAAACGGACGCATGCCTCCGCTCAGCGATGGCTCCCCCACCGCGTCCCCGCCAGCCCCAGCGCCAGCACAGCTGGCGTCAGGAAGAAAGCCAGCACCGGCAACGTTTCCTCCGGACGCGTTAGCAGCTCGCGCCACCACACTATGGGCCCTTCGTCCGGCAAGATAACCAGGAGACCTACGAAAGCGACCAGCCAGGCCAGCGCGATGCCGATGAACCCCCAAGACGCGAAGGCCGCTCCCGGCCTCCGCAGAAGCCACCACGCCAGCAACATCAGGAACACAACAACCGGCCAGAAGGGCAGAAGAACTATGAAGGCTAGACTTGCAAAGAGACTGGTGGACCGGCGGACCTCTAAAGAGGTATAGATCGTGAGCCAGGCCAGGAGAACCGAATACATCAGCGCCGCCATCAGGCTTCCTCCCCCTAACACCGGGCGGACCCGACGGCTGGTCCAGAGCGCCCATGCGGTTGGGAAGAAAACGGCGACTAAGGGCAGGCCGATGAAGATGATCCAGAGCGCCTCAAGCGCCTTCTCGCCCTGGGCCATCGTGCCCAGGGCGAAGGCGATGATGCAAAGCAACAGAACCAGGCCCATTAGGAACAGCAAGCCTCCTCCTACCTTTTGCGCCCTCATGCAGGTCCCCCTTTCCCGTACGACCCAAGCGTCATGAAACCAGGGCGGAAGCCTTCCTGCCCAAACTGCCGCTTCCAGAAGCCGCCTCCAGGCGCTGCCGGATCAAGACAAGCACCCCTGCTATCGCCGCTGCCGGGGTCGGGAGATCGAAAGCGCGGGCATGCCGGGAATTAGCACCCGTGAGGCCACAGCGGAGCCCGCCAGGACGGTCCACATCGAGCATACCCCCAGCACCCCCAGGCTGATGACCACATCGCGCCAGGGAGCGGCCTTGAGCAGCACGCGAACCAGCATGGTCCCCGGAGCGGTAAGCGGGAAAAAGCTCATAAAAATTGCGATCCGGCTGGAAGGCGCGACGACCACCGCTGCGTTGATAAGATTCAGGAGCCCCAGTATATCAAGAAGCACCGGGGTGACTTTAGGATGAACGAAAATCGCGAGCATGCTGGCAGAGACATAGAACAGTATGCTCAGAACGTAATAAACAAGCACCAGACCTACCTCCCTCGGGGAGAGCAGCGTCAGATTTCCCAGCAATTGCCAGGAAATCCCTCCCCAGATCGCCAGCACCAGCGTCATCTGGATCAAAGTCTGTGTCAGCATAATGAGAACCACTCCCAAGATCTTTCCGGCAAACCACTCTGTTGCACTCACTGTGGAGAGCATCAGCTCGCCCATGCGGTTAGCCCTATCCCGGGATATATTTTCATAACTATACATGATAGAGATCGAGACGTTCAGGAGGAGCAGTAATACCAGAATATATCTAGCGCCTGTCTGGATCAGAAATCGAACAGTCTGCTGCACTTGCGCCCTTGCTCGCCCGAAAATCCCCCCTCGAAGATCCAAATCTCCCAGTTCCCTGACCTGATCGGCGCTGATGATCCGCAATCCATCGATCGGTTTGATCACCCTGCGGGCGGTCCGAGAATCCAGACGGTTCTGGACGATAGTTTTCCTTAAGAAGGATTCAGTCTGGTTAAAAACCGAAACCATGGTAGGCCAGGAGGAGGTTCCGTAAACCCAGATGATGATCTGACCGCTCTCCAGATAATCCGGCGGGATTTCCACCAGGGCCCGGACCCGACGATCCCTCAAAGCCGCCTGGGCTTCCTCCATGCTGGAGTATATGAGGAAGTTTTCATCCCCCTTTTCTTTCGAAGGAAGCATGGAAAGCAATCCAGAATGATCCATAAGGCCGACCGGAAGCTCTAGATTTTCTCTCGCTCCAGCGAACATTAATCCAAACAACAAGCCTATCAACATAGATCCAACAAATGGATTCAATATCAAGATATAGAACACAGGGCTTTTAATTCTTGCAAAGAATTCATGACTCGCAATTAGGAATGTTTTTGTCCAACTCATGAGAGATATCCTCCTGGTGGAAAGTGGCGACCGATGGGCAAAAACGCCTGTGGACCGGCCACGTGAGATCCGATCAGGCTCGCGATGCCACCAGATGGAAGACCTCGTAGAGTGAGAGGGCGTGTCTCTCCCAGAGGTCCACGCGCGCGCCTCGCTCCAGCAACGCTCGCAGGATCGAATCCGGGTCCGCCTGCTCCTCCAGGATCAGCTTCTTCTCTCTCCCGAAGGAGCGGATCTCCTGCACGCCTGGCAGGTCGGGCGGGAGGGACTCAGCGATCACCCGGACCACGCGACCGGCAAACTTTTGCCGGATCTCCTCCAGTGTCCCCTCGACGACCACACGGCCTTGAAAGAGCATCGCCACGCGATCGCAAAGCTGCTCGGCCAGGTCCAGCTGATGGGTGCTCAGGACGATGGCCACGCCCTGATCCCGCAGCTCGCCCAGGATCTGCAACAGGAGAAGGGTGTGAATCGGATCCAGGCCCTGAAAGGGCTCGTCCAGGATGAGAAGCTCCGGATCGTGGAGAACGCTGGCGATGAATTGCAAGCGCTGCTGCATGCCATGGCTGAGCTTTTCCACCTTGCTGCGCGTATGGTCTTCCAGCTTCAGCCGCGCCATCCACTCCAGCGCCCGCCTCCGGGCCTCCGTGCGGCTCATTCCCCTGAGCCGGCCTACATAAACCAGCATGTCCAGCGCCCGCTCATCCTTATACAATCCCCGTTCCTCCGGAAGATATCCGGTTCGATCCCGGGCCCGTTGCGGGGGCTGGCCCAGGATGGTCACCCGCCCCGCGTCGGGCGGGATCAGGCCCAGCATCATCCGCAGGGAGGTGGTTTTCCCCGAGCCGTTCGGCCCCAGCAGCCCCACGATCTCCCCCCGCTTCACTTCCAGCGAGAGATCTTCCACCACCTGCGTGCGGCCAAACCACTTGCAGAGCCCCTCCGCTCGCAGCACTGTTTCCCTCATCGCGCCCTCCATTCTTTTAGGTCTTTTAGGCAGCGCTCCTCAAATCGGCATCCATGGAGATGGCCATGGCTTCCTCCCAGCGCTTCAGCCGCCTCCCGCTCCCGATCCAGATCCCGATCCCCGTCAGCGCCGCCAGCCCCAGGGCCGCCTCATATGGCGGGATCCATCCCATGGCCCAGGCGACGAAGGGCGCCCAGGCTATTGGGGAGATCCCCAGCGCGGCCAGGATGATTTCCCGATGAACCGCCCGGATGACCTCCGGGCGCGGCGCGCTCTCCCGTAATGCTCGCCACCTTGCCCGCAACCTCCAGATCAGGAAGATCGAAACGATTATGATGAGAGACGTTGACGGCGTTCAGATACGAACTCATCTCAAAATTCTCCAGGCGATGAGGAAGCAGGCGAGGAGGACGAAGGCCAGGGAGGTGGACAGCCGCCTTTCGTGCCGAACCGTCTGCCTTCGGAACCCCCCTTTCAGCCATCCGAAGAATCGTTCCACGCGGCTTCGAGCCCTCCGATAGGCCTTCCGACGCCGGAACGCCCGCTTTCCCCCTCGGGTTCCCTTCCCCCGCCGCGGATTCTTCGGAATGCCCGCCCGAATCCCCCGCCGTCGCAACCCCTCCCGAATCGCCTTCGCATCATCCGCCGCATCCGCATATACCCCCTTCGGCCGCCTCCGCGCCCGCCCCCTCCCGCTCTTCTTCACCCGCAGGCTCCCCAGCGCCTCCTCCAACCGACGACAATCGTGCTCATTCCCAGGCCCCACCACCACCCTCAAGGGAAGCCCATCTTCATTCACCAAAACGCGCGCTTTGGTCCCTTTTCGCTTCTTATGCCCATCGATTCCTACACCTTCCCCCCTTTTTTCGCCTCCACCCGCGTGGAATCGACGGCCACCGCCGCCGCCTTCACCTTCCCCAGCGTATACCCCAAGTCCAGAAGGGCTGGCAGGATCTTGTGCCAGATCCCCTTCTCCTGGAGTTCCCGAAACCGCCGCCAGGCGGTCTGATAGGCGCCGTATGGGCGAGGCCTATCGCACCACCGGCAGCCGGTAACCCGCACATCCAGGATCCCGTGGAGGACCTTACGGTCATCCACCCGGGGCCTCCCGGTTTGGGCCCTGGGCGGCAGCAAGGGCGCAATGAAAGCCCACTGCTCATCCGTTAGCTCCTGAAACCCCATCGGCCTTCCCCTCCCAGGCAGGTTGTCCAGAGACCGAGTATACTACAATCGGACACCCGGGTTTTGAGATGAGTTCAGTGAGAGGGAAGGTGAGCGAGCAAGGTTTCATGGTTTCTGCGCTAAGCGGCGGAACGGCTCCCTGAGCGGCGGGCTTCCTCCAGGTGACGGAGCCAGGCGCGGCCCTGGCGCGCCGCCCCCCAGTCCACCAGCCGGGGCAGCGCCCGGTTGATCCAGATGGCCGGGATGTAGCGCGCGGGGATGACGATCTCCGGAACCGGCCGGCGCAGGGCGCGGGCGATGGCCCGGGCGATGGCCTCCGGGGCCAGCCCTCCCGGCACCTCCCCCGGATCCACCTCCAGCCCGCTGGCCGCCCGTCCGAACTCCGTGCGGACCGGGCCGGGGCTGATGACCGTGACGTGGATGCCGTGGGGCTCCAGCTCCCGCCGCAGACCCTCGCTGAAGCCCACCACAGCGAACTTGGTGGCGGAGTAGACGGTCAGCGGCGGCGTCGAGATGTAGCCCGCCACGGAGGCGATGTTGAGGATGTGCCCGCGCCCCAGCCGCCGCATACCGGGCACCACCCGCTGGGTGAGGTGGATCATGGCCAGGATGTTCACCTCGAACATCCGTCGGACGACCTCCCACGGGGTGTCCTCCACCGTGGCATAGTAGCCGAAGCCGGCGTTGTTGATCAGCACCTCCACCGGCCCCCAGCAGGCTTCCACCTGATCCAACAGGGCCTCGCGGGCGGAGGGATCGCTCAGGTCCGCCGGGATGGCCAGGGCAGCGCCGCCCTCCCTCTCGATCTCCCGGGCCAGGGCCTCCAGGCGGTCCTGGCGCCGGGCGGTGAGGACGACGCGCATCCCCTGGCGGGCCAGCAGGCGGGCCGTGGCCGCCCCGATCCCGCTGCTCGCGCCGGTGATCAGCACCACCCGTCCCTCTCCCCCTTCCATAGGCCTCCCCTCCTTACGGAGATCTGCGCTTTATTATTTGAGCCGGATCCCGGGAAGGCAACAGATGGTCCGCATCGGTTTGACGGCCTCTTGCCTCCCCTTTAAAATGCCCCCCGTGGGGATCCTGCGATGGGGGCGTGGCTTCGCGATGCAACGCGATCGGATCACCGATGACATCTACGTCTTCACCAGCGACTTCTACGCCCAGGTCAACGCGGGGGTGGTGCTGGCCTCCGAGGGGGTGGTGGTGATCGATACCCTCCCCTTCCCGGAGGAGACGCGGGAGATCGTCCGGCTGGTGAAGGCGCTGGCGGAGGGGCGCCCGGTTTACCTGATCCTCACCCATTACCACACGGACCACACGTTGGGCGCCTGTCTCTTCCCACAGGCGGTGGTGATCGCCCACGCCCTCTGCCGGCAGCGCCTGGAAACCCATGGGGAACAGGCGCTCCAGCAGGCCCGGGCCCAGGATCCGAGCTTCGCCGCCCTCACCCTGCGCCTCCCCGATGTCGTGGTGGAGGAAGGGGATCTCCTGCTGCGGCTGGGCAGCAAAACCCTCCACCTGTTCCACGCCCCCGGGCACTCCCCGGATGGGCTGGCGGTCTACGTCCGGGAGGACCGCATCCTCTTCACTGGGGATGTGATGATGCCCATCCCCTACATTGTGGATGGGGATGTGGATCAGACCATCGCCACCCTCCAGCGGATCCGGGATCTGCCGGTGGAGACCATCGTCCCCGGCCACGGCGATCCCATCCTGCGGGGGGAGGCGCCGGACGTGATCCAGGGGCACATCAACTACCTGACCGCCATCGTCCGGGAGGTCCGACGACACATCCAGCAGAAGAAGCCGCGGGAGGCGTTGCGGGAGATCGATGTGGAGAGCTGCGGGATCCCCCGCATCGCGCTGAACGGCCTGGCGCCGCAGCTCCATCAGCGGAACCTGCTCGCCCTCTACCAGCGCCTCAGCGGGGAGACCTCCCCGTCCCGCAAGGGGCGCGTCGCGAAGACCACCGCCCGATCCTCGTCGAAGAGCGCATGAGCGTCTGGGAACGGGCCCGACGGCGGGGCCGCTTCCTCGAGCTGATCCTGGAGGACAAGCGGGCGGAGCTGGCCCGGCGCCGTCGGGTGCTGGACGAAGGGGTGTTGCGCCTGCAAGCCCGGATGTGGCCCGCCCCCATCTCCCTTCGCGCCGTCTTCCCGGATCGGCCTGCGAGCCCCCGTCCGGTGGCCGCCCTGATGCGAGCCGCGCCCTTCGAAGGGCTCCTGCGCCCCGGGTATGACCCGGTAGGGCTGGCCCTCACCCTGGCCGCCGGCGGCGTCGCCGCCCTGGCGGTGATGACGGACGCTCGCTACTACCAGGGCCGTCTGGAGCATCTGGCGGCGGTCAAACAGGCGTTGCTGCGCCGGCGGCTTGACCTCCCCGTGATCCGCCACGATTTCTTCCTGGATCCCTTCCAGGTCCTGGAGGCGCGGGCCTTCGGGGCGGACGCCATCTGGATCAGCCTGACGATGCTGAGCCCCTCCGGCCTGCAGGCCCTCCTGGAGGCCGCTTCCGAGTGCGGCCTGTCGGTCCTGGCCGAGGTCCGCACGGAGGAGGAGGTGGAAAGGGCCCGGGCGGCGGGCGTGGAGGCCCTCATTGTCCAGCGGCGGGACTGGCGCACTTTCACGGTGGACCCGGCGCTGCCGGCCCGGCTGCGCCCCGTCCTCCCGGAGTCGGCGCTCGTCCTGCTCGCCGGGGGGATCCGTTCGCCTCAAGAGGTCGCGGAGGCCGCGGCCCTGGGGTTCCACGGGGTGATCCTGGAGGAGCCGCTCCTGCGGGCCTCCGATCCCGTGGCCTGGCTCGCCGGGTTGGGGTTCCGGCCCGAGGCGTCCCGGAGGAGGGAAGCGGGGTGAAGGATCGCCGATGGGAGATCCGGGAGAGCGCCGCGCCGGCGCCGGAGACGATGCAGCGCCTGCCCCGATCGTTCTTCGCGCGGCCCACCCTGGAGGTAGCGCGGGACTTGCTGGGCCGGCGGCTGGTGCGCATGGTGGGGAAGCGGCGGATCTCCGGGCGCATTGTGGAAGTGGAGGCCTACATCGGGGAGGACGATCAGGCCTCCCACGCCGCCGTCGGCCGGACCCCCCGGAACGCCGTGATGTATGGTCCGCCCGGTTACGCCTACGTGTATTTCATCTACGGTCAGCACTACTGCCTCAACGTGGTCACCGAGCGGGAGGGGTTCCCGGCCGCCATTCTGATCCGGGCTCTGGAGCCGGAGGAAGGGCTGGACTGGATCGCCCGTCGACGGCGGGGGATCCCCATGCGGGACTGGCTGCGGGGGCCGGGGCGGGTGTGCGCCGGGCTGGGCATCGACCGACTGTTCAACGGCCACGATCTATGCGCCCCCGACGCCCGGCTGTGGCTCGAAGCCGGCGAGCCGGTCCCGGAGGAACAGGTGGCCACCAGCCCCCGCATCCGGGTGCGGGGGGATGTTTTGGCCCGCACCCGGCCCTGGCGCTTCTACATCCGGGATCATCCCTGCGTGTCCGGGTGATCGTCCGCCCGGATCAGGGCTGGACGATCCACTTGCCCTGCATCCCCAGGTCCCAGTTGAGAGATCTTGACGAGCCCCTCAAGCCTTTCTATCATTCCCTTGCGACCCGGGTTCGGAGCCTCGCCGGGCGCGGCGCGGAGGCGGAGAGCGAAGCGCGTCGCTCCGGGGAGGCTCCGGATGGGCTGGGAAGCGCAGATCCTTTGCCATGAGGCGTGGAACCGATGCCGCCCCTTCTGGATGTTCGGGATCTGGAGGTGCGTTTCTTCACGCGGGATGGCGTGGTGCATGCGGTGAACGGAGTCTCCTTCCAGCTGAACGAAGGGGAGACGCTGGGGATCGTTGGGGAATCGGGCAGCGGCAAGAGCGTGACGATGCTCTCGATCCTGCGCCTGATCCCCCAGCCCCCCGGCCGCATCACCCGGGGGCAGGTCCTCTTTCAGGGGGTGGACCTGTTGAAGCTGGATGAGGCGGATATCCGTCGCATCCGCGGCTCCAAGATCGCCATGGTCTTCCAGGACCCCATGACCTCCCTCAACCCCGTCCTCACCATCGGGCGCCAGATCACCGAGGTGCTGGAGACCCACCTCAACATGTCCCCCCGGGAGGCCCGCGGGCGGGCGATTGAGCTCCTCCGGATGGTGGGGATCCCCAACGCCGAGGAGCGTCTGAACGACTATCCCCATCAGTTCTCCGGAGGGATGCGGCAGCGGGTGATGATCGCGATGGCCCTGGCCTGCCATCCCCAGATCCTCATCGCCGACGAGCCCACCACCGCCCTCGATGTGACCATCCAGGCTCAGATCATCGATCTGGTGAAGCGCCTGCGGGACGAGCTGGGGATGGCCATCATCTGGATCACCCACGATCTGGGGGTGGTGGCCGGGCTGGCCCACCGGGTGGCGGTGATGTATGCCGGCTACATCGTGGAGGAGGCACCGGTCCTCGAGCTGTATCACAACCCGCGCCATCCTTACACCCTGGGGCTGCTGGGCTCCCTCCCCCGTCTGGACCGGCGGGAGCGCCGGCGGCTGGTGTCCATCGATGGGATGCCCCCGGACCTGCTGGAGCTGCCGCGGGGCTGCCCCTTCGCGCCGCGCTGCCCCTACGCCATCGATCGCTGCTGGGAGGAGAACCCCCAGCTGGAAGAGGTCGCCCCGCATCATCGGATCGCCTGCTGGGTCGACGTCACAACCGGGAGGCCGCGGTGAACCGGAACGGACAGGTGTTGCTCCGAGTGGAGAATCTGGTGAAATGGTTCCCCATCACCCGGGGGATCATCTTCACCCGCACCATCGGCTACGTCCACGCAGTGGATGGCGTGTCGTTCGAGATCCGGCGGGGGGAAACCCTGGGGCTGGTCGGGGAATCCGGTTGCGGGAAGTCCACCGTCGGCCGGACCATCCTGCAGCTGCACCGGCCGACGCGCGGGCGGGTGATCTTCGATGGGGTGGATCTGACGCAGCTGAAGGGGGGCGAGCTGCGGCGCATGCGGCGTCGCATGCAGATCATCTTTCAGGATCCCTACGCCTCCCTGAACCCGCGGATGACGGTGGGCCAGATCATCGCCGAACCCCTGGAGATCCACGGGATCGCCCGGGGCAAGGAGGCCCGGGAGCGGGTGGAAGAGCTGTTGCGCCTGGTCGGGCTCAACCCGGTCTTCGCCGACCGCTACCCCCACGAGTTCTCCGGCGGCCAGCGCCAGCGCATCGGCATCGCCCGCGCCCTGGCCCTCCAGCCGGACTTCATCGTGTGCGACGAGCCCATCTCCGCCCTCGACGTCTCCATCCAGGCTCAGATCGTCAACCTGCTGCAGGAGCTCCAGGAGCGCTTCCATCTCACGTATCTCTTCATCGCCCACGACCTGGCCATGGTCCGGCACATCAGCGACCGGGTGGCGGTGATGTATCTGGGCAAGATCGTGGAGCTGGCGGACCGCATCGAGCTGTATGAGAACCCGTTGCATCCCTACACCCAGGCCCTGCTCTCCGCCGTCCCGGTGCCGGACCCCGCGGTGGAGGCCCGCCGGCAGCGGATCATCCTGCGGGGGGAGGTGCCGAGCCCGGTCAACCCCCCCAGCGGGTGCCGGTTCCATCCCCGATGTCCTATCGCTCAGGAGATCTGCAAGCGCGTGGAGCCCGAGTGGCGGGAGGTCCGCCCCGGCCACTGGGTGGCCTGTCACCTCGCGGAATAGGGAACGAGAGGGAACCCCCGGGGCGGGCCGCGCGGCCCGCCCCGCTCACCCACCTCATCTGGAGATTCGAAAGCGGGGGTCCTCCCGGAGCATCCGCCGCAAGCCTTCCTCTAAGGAGACTTTCGGGCGATATCCCAGTCGCTGTGCGGCTTTGCGGAGGTCGGCGCACAGCCGGGCCACTCCCCCGTCCTGGGCCGGGCTGTGGACCACCGGGACGCGTCGGCCCACCGCCCGCATCACCATCTCCGCCAGCTCGTTGATGGAGGTCTCCCGTCCGCTGCCGATGTTGAGGATCTCCCCGTTGAGATCCGGACGCTGGCCGGCGGCGACCAGGGCCTCCACCACATCCTCCACATACACGAAATCCCGCGTCTGCCGGCCGTCCCCGAAGATCACCAGGGTGCCTCCCTCAATGGCCTGCTGGAGGAAGCGGGTGGTGACGGGGGCATGGGCGACGGGCAGGGGCTGGCCCGGCCCGTAAGCGTTGAAGATCCGCAGCACGACGACCTCAAACCCCCACAGGCGCCCCAGGGTCAGGACGAAGTGCTCCGCCGCCAGCTTGGTCACCGCGTAGGTCGAGCGCGGACGGGGCAGGAGATCCTCGTGGACCGGCTGCACCGGCTGATCCCCATACACGGCCCCGGAGGAGGCCAGCACCAGCCGCCTCACCCCCGCATCCCGCATCGCCTCCAGCAGGGCCACCGTCCCGCCCACGTTCACGTCCTGATAGATGCGGGGATACAGGATGGACTCCGGCACCGAGACCCGCGCGGCCAGATGATACACCAGGTCCACCCCCTGCAGCAGGGTCCAGAGCCGGGGGACATCCCGGACGTCCCCCCGGTGGAACACCACCCGCGGATCCAGGCGCTGGGGATCCCCGGCGCTGAGATCGTCCAGGACCAGCACGGTGTGGCCTTCGCGGACCAGGCGGTTGGCCAGGGCGGAGCCGAGGAACCCGGCTCCTCCGGTGATGAAGATGCGCATGCGACCTCCCGGATCCACGTGCGAGGGGATCGGGTCGACTCATCGCGTCAGCAACCAGCCCACCAGGGCGTCCATGTCGTAGAACATCTCGGTGGGCCGCACGTCCTCGGGGACCGGCTCCCGATAGCGGTTCAGCCAGACGCAGTCGATCTTCAGCTGGAGGGCCGGCCGGATATCGTGGAGGAGGCTCTGAGCGATGTGCAGGATCTCCTCCCGGCGGGCGCCGTAGCGGGCGCAGAAGGCCAGCCAATGCTGGGGGTTGGGCTTGTAGGTGCGGGTGTCCTCCGCGGTGATGGCGCCATCGATCTCCAGGCCGTGACGCCGCACCGTCTCCGCCAGCAGATCCCGGTCCACGTTGGAGAGGATCACCCGGCGGAAGCCCAGCACCCGGAACGCCTTTAGGCCGTCCACGGTGTCGGGAAAGGGCGGCCAGCTCGGGAGGCTCTCGGCGAAGCGCCTCGCCTCGGCCTCGGACAGGGAAACCCCGAAGCGGGCGGCGGTCGCCCGGGCGCTCTCCATCAGGATCTCCCGATACCGCCGGTAAGGGCCTGACTCCAGGCGGTGCTCCTCCTCCACATACACCCGAAGCAGCTCCTCCGGCCCCGGGTCCACCCCATGCCGGCGCAGGAGCCCGCCGAGATGCTCGGCAAGCCCCGTCCGCCAGTCGATCAAAGTTCCGTAGCAATCGAGTGTGAGATAGCGATAGTCGCGCATCGGGCAGCGCACCCCCTAAGGAAGGATCCCCATCCTGACAGGGGGACCGCATCGCTCCGTCCCTGTCGGGTCCGGCCTGCGGCCTTCACTCGTTTTACCGTCTCAGCCGGTGATCCGGAAACGGCCCGGGGCGGGCTTCCCGGATCCTAAGGGAGAGATTCCCCGAATCGCCCTTGTCCAGGATAACATGAGGGGGTCCGGTTGCGAAGGGCCAGAGGTGGGCTCCTCGGCTGAGCGGGATCTGGATCTCCGGAGGGGCATCGGATGCAGGAGGAACGGGAAGTCCAGGCGCTCCGCCCGACCCGGGAGCTGGACATCCGGGGGGAGGTATGCCCGTATACCTACGTGAAGACGCGCCTGGCCCTGGAGGAGCTGGAGGTGGGCCAGGTGCTCCGGGTGCTGGTGGATTACGAGCCGGCCACCCGCAACGTCCCCCGCAGCGTGGCCGTGCAGGGGGACGAGGTGCTCCGGGTGGAGCCGATTGGGGAGGGCGCATGGGCCATCTGGATCCGGAAACGGAACCCCTCCTTCTGACCCCGGCGGATGCGGGCCGCATCCTCGCCCACGTCCAGGCGGAGTGGCCCCTGGAGGCCTGCGGGCTGCTCGGAGGCATGGGCCGCCGGGTGCTGCAGGTGTATCCGGTCCGCAACGAGCTGGCCAGCCCGGTCCGCTACCGCGTCCACCCCGAGGATCTCATCCGGGTGGTGCAGGAGCTGGAGTCCCGGGGCTGGGAGCTGGTGGGGATCTATCATTCCCATCCCCACGGCCCCCCGGTCCCTTCTCCGACCGACGTGTCCGAGGCCTATTACCCGGAGTCCGTCTACCTGATCGCCGCCCCGGTCCAGGGGGAATGGCGTCTGCGGGCCTTCCGGATCTTGAACGGCCAGGTGCGGGAGGTCCCCATCCGGCTGGTGGAGGATGTCTCGCCGTGAGCGACCGGAAGCGAACGCAGATCCCAACCCGTCGGGGCCGGGTCGGCGCGGGCGGGGTTGTCCGGTCCCCATCTTCCTCGCATCGCGATGACACGTCCTCCGGAATCCTTTCCCTTAAGAAGGGCTTGGGGCGGATCCTGCTGCTGGTCTTCCTGGCCGGGTGCGGGGCCTGGGGGGAATCCGCTGCGCCGCCGGATCCTACCCCTATGGGGGCGCCTTCCCCGGTCCCCTCGCCGACCCCGACGCCGGCCCGCTGGCCGATCCGTCTGCATCCGGCCCTTCCGGAGGAGGTGCGGTCGGAGATCACGCAACGCCTCGCCCGGGATCCCCGCTGGGGGGTCGGCGATTTCCGGGGTGGAGATCGGTCCCGTCTCCCCGGACGCCCCCGGGCGTCTGGGGGTGTGGATCTACGCGCTGGCCGCGCCGTTCCCCACCGTGACCGACGGGGTTTCCTTCGCCGCGTTGCGGGCGCGCTGGCAGGGTCAGGCCAGCCTCCCTGGGCCTCTCTTCGTCGCCCCGGAGACCATGCGGCTGTTTGCGGCGTGGTGGGGGCCTCCGGATCCCCAGGTCGTGATCCCGGTTCCGGAGGCGGAGCTGGTGGATCGCCTGTGGGCGACGCGCCCGGCCTGGGCCCTGGTCCCCTTCCACCGCCTGGAGCCCCGGCTGAAGGTGATCGCGGTGGACGGCCTCTCTCCGATGGAGCGCGGCCTGGATCCCCGGCGGTATCCGCTGGCCGTGGGGTTCGGTGTGGAGGCGGTTCCCCCAGGGTTCCCGGTGGTGGAACTCCGGCGGGCGGTGGGCGAGCTCACGAACCGGGATGAGGGTCGGATGACGATCCTGGCGATGACAGGGGTCACCGCCCTGGTGCGGGGCACGGCGGTTCAGATGGAGCGTTACGGGGTCCTGTTCCCCGCGCGGGACATCGCTCCATGGCTGCAGGGGGCCGATCTCACCCACATCAGCAACGAGGTCTCGTTCTGGGAAGCGTGTCCGCCTCCGCGGCCACGGAGCGGGGTGGTGTTCTGCAGCGATCCCCGTTACGTGGAGCTGTTGACCTACATCGGCACGGACATCGTGGAGCTCACCGGGAACCACCTGGCGGACTACGGGAAGGAGCCGTTGCGGAAGACGCTGGCCCTCTACCGGCGTCTGGGGATGCGCTATTACGGGGGTGGGGAGAACCTGGAGGAGGCCCTGCGGCCGCTGCAGATCGAGCACAACGGGAACCGCCTGGCCTTCGTGGGTTGCAACCCGGTGGGCCCGGATTACGACTGGGCCACCCCGACGGAGCCGGGGGCGGCCCCGTGCGTGCCGGAACTCCATGAGGCCGTCCGCCGCCTGCGGGCGGAGGGGTGGCTCCCCATCGTCACCCTGCAATACTGGGAGTTCTACGACTACGCCCCGACCCCTCAGCAGGTCCAGGACTTCCGGTTCTGGCGGGATCTGGGGGCGGTGATCGTCAGCGGCAGCCAGGGCCACCACGCGCAGACCTTTGAGGTGGGGCCGGGGTGGTTCATCCACTACGGGTTGGGGAACCTGTTCTTCGACCAGGTAGATCCCATCGGGGTCCGCCAGACCTTCATCGACTGGCATGTGTTCTATGAGGGGCGATATCTGGGGGTGGTGTTGCGGACGGCCTTCCTGGAGGATCTCGCCCGTCCGCGCCCGATGACCCCGGAGGAGCGTCGGGCGCTGCTGGAGCAGCTGTTCGCGCTGATGCCGGAGTAAGAACGCTTGGGGGCACAGGTTGAGACCTGTGCCCCCGGTGCTTTATGAGGCCGCCGCGCGGATGGGGAGGCGCTGGAGGGCTTTTTCGATGCGCTCCAGGGCCTTCTGGATGTTCTCGATGGAGTTGGCGAAGGAGAGACGCAGGAAGCCCTCGCCGTATTCCCCGAAGGCGGTTCCGGAGAGCACGGCCACCCCGGCTTCCTCCAGGAGATAGTGGGCCAGCTCCCGGGAGGACATCCCGGTCCCTTCGATGTTGGGGAAAGCGTAGAAGGCGCCTTTGGGCTTCAGGCAGCGGAAGCCGGGGAGGCGGTTGAGCCCCTCCACCATCACCTCACGGCGCTCCCGGAAGGCGGCCACCATGCGATCGACGTCGTCCTGGGGGCCGGTCAGCGCCGCGATCCCGGCGATCTGGGTGAAGGCGGCGGTGCAGGAGTTGGAGTTGATCATCAGTCGGGTGACGGCCTCGGCCAGGGGTTCGGGCATCACCCCGTAACCCAGGCGCCAGCCGGTCATGGCGTAGGTCTTGCTGAAGCCGTCCAGGATGATGGTGCGCTCCAGCATCCCGGGGAAGCTGGCGATGCTGATGTGCTCCCCTTCATAGAGGATGCGGCTGTAGATCTCATCGGAGAGCACCACCAGATCGTGTTTCAGGCACAGCTCGGCGATGGCTTCCAGGTCCTCCCGGGTCAGCACCCCGCCGGTGGGGTTGGCGGGGGAGTTGAGGATGAGCATGCGGGTGCGGGGGGTGATGAGGCGGGCCAGCTCCTCCACATCCACCCGGAACTCGTTTTCCATGCGCAGGCGCAGGGGGACGGGGCGAGCGCCCACGAAGCGGATCATGGACTCATAGATGGGGAAGCCGGGGTTGGGGTAGATCACCTCATCGCCCTCCTCCACCAGGGCGAGGATGGCGAAGAACATGATCGGCTTCCCCCCGGGGACCACCACCACGTTCTCCGGCCCGACCGGGATGCCCCGGGTGCGGCGGATGTAGTCGGCGATGGCCTCCCGCAGGGCGGGGATCCCGGCGGCGGGGGTGTAGTGGGTCCATCCCTCCTCCAGGGCGCGGACGGCAGCGGCCTTGATGTGGGCCGGGGTGTCGAAGTCCGGCTCCCCGATCTCCAGATGAATGATCTCCCGCCCCTGGGCCTCCAGGGCCTTGGCCCGCGCCAGCACCTCAAAGGCCGTCTCCGTGCCCAAGCGGGACATCCGCTCCGCCAGCCGCATAGACGCCTCCCGTTCCACAAGCAGGTGGGGGTTGCTTCCTTCCACACTCCGCATTATGCCTTCGGAGCGATTCCCTCACAAGTGAGGGTTGTCAGATGTTACACCGGAGTTTGGGGAGACGTGCCCCGGGAAGGGCCTGGCCTGTGTTACAATCTTGCGCAACACGGAACCCGTGGCGTGGCAGCGCCATCGATCTCCCGCTCTCAGGAAGCGCCAGCGAGGATGAGGGATGGGTCCGATCCTGGAGGTTCACGAGCTCACGTTCCGTTATGCGGCGCGGCCGCAGCCGGCCATCCGCGACCTCTCGTTCGCCCTGGAGGAGGGGGAGATGGTCCTGATGGCCGGCCCGAGCGGCTGCGGGAAGAGCACCCTCCTGCGGGTGTTGAACGGGCTGATCCCCCGCAGCTACAAAGGGGAGCTGCGAGGCACCATCCGCATCGGGGGCCACGATCCCCGCGCATGGCCAATGGCCCGGCTCTCCCAGCAGGTGGGAACCCTGCTTCAGGATCCGGAGCGTCAGATTGTGGCCGCCGACGTGCTGCACGATGTGGCCTTCGGGCTGGAGAACCTGGGCTGGCCACGGGCGAAGATCCTGGAGCGGGTGGAGGAGGTCCTGCACGCCCTGGGGATCGCCCATCTGCGTGATCGTCCCACGTTCCAGCTCTCCGGGGGGGAGAAGCAGCGGGTGGCCCTGGCGGGGGTGCTGGCCATGGCCCCGCGCATCCTGTTGCTGGACGAGCCGCTCGCTTCCCTGGATCCCCAGAGCGCCCAGGAGGCCCTGGCGGTCTTCCGCCAGCTTCATCGGGAGGGTCATACCATCCTCCTGGTGGAGCATCGGGTGGAGGATGCCCTCCAGGCGGGCCCCAGGCGGGTGCTGTATTTGGAGGACGGACGCTTGGTCTTCGATGGGGATCCAGAGTCCTTCTTCGAACGTGTGGATCCGACCGCGGTGAAGGTTCCATTCCGGGTCTGGCTCCAGCGCTGGTCGACGCTGAAGGGGCGCCCGACGCCGGGGGTGGAGATCCCCCCGGCCTCTCCCAACGCGCCCCCGCTGGTGGTCTTCGAGGACGTGTCCTTTGGCTACGGCGATGGCCCGGACGTGTTGCGGGGGATCCAGGCGGAGATCCGGAAAGGGGACAGCCTGGCCATCCTCGGCCCCAATGGCGCTGGCAAGACGACATTGCTGAAGCTGGCCATGGGGCTGCTCAAGCCCCGAAGGGGCCGGGTCTGGGTCGGAGGAAAGGAGACGCGGGCGCAGACGGTGGCCAGCATCGCCCGCACCATCGGCTATGTGTTCCAGAGCCCCAGCCATATGCTCTTCGCCCCCACGGTGTGGGAGGAGGTGGCCTTCGGGCCCCGGAACCTGGGCCGCCCTCCCCATCAGGTCGAAGCCGACGTCCGCTGGGCCCTGGAACAGGTTGGGTTGCTGGACCAGGCCCGCTCCTCCCCATGGGCCCTGAGTTTCGGTCAGCAGAAGCGAGTGACCATCGCTTCGGTCCTCAGCATGCGGAGCCGGATCCTGGTGATGGACGAGCCCACGGCGGGCCAGGACTATCAGACCTGCATGCGCTTGATGAACGCCATCGCCGAGCTGGTCTTCGGGACGGCCCAGGCAGCGGACGCCCTGGTGTTCATCACCCATGATCTGGATCTGGCCCTCTCCTTCGCCAATCGCATCTGGGTGATGGCGGATGGTCAGCTGATCGCCGACGGCCCCCCGGAGGCCGTGTTGAGCGATCCGGAGGTGATGCGCCGGGGGCGGTTGGTCCCGACCTCTCTGCTGGAGGCGAACCGCCAGCATCTTCCCCGAACCGGCCGCTTCATGCGGGCCGATCGTCTGTGCGCCTGGCTCCAGGGTGTTGATTGAGTGTAAGGAGCGATTCTTTATAATTGAAGAGAAGCCAGCCCTCTCTCTTTGAGAAGGTGGAGCATCCTTATCTCAGGAGGCGGCCATGGCGCGCAAAGCTCTGACCTGGTTGATCTTATTGATCGTGGTCGTCCTGTTGATGGCGCTGGCCAGCCTGATGACCGGGCCGGAGGGAGTTCGGCTGCAGGGATTCGGCTGGCTGCTCTGGGTGGCCATCGGGGCCGTGCTGGTCTACATCGTCTACTTCGCCACCGCGGATCACCCGGCCTGGCAGATCGGCACCCGTGAGGTGGTGTATATGGCCATCGGCGCTGCCCTCTACGGCGTCTTTTCGTATCTTTTCAACGGCACCGTCTTCGTGGTCCCCTCGGTGAGTCAGGTGGCGCTGCGCCCGGCCATCGTCTTCCCGGTCTTCTTCGGCTACGTCTTCGGGCCCGCTGTCGGCTTCTTCACCGGGGCCGTGGGCAACATCCTGGGGGACTTCCTTACCGGATGGGGGGTGTTCCCCGCCTGGGACATCGGGAACGGCCTGATCGGCCTGGTGGCCGGGCTGCCGGTGATCCTGGGGCGTGAGCGGGCTTTGAACATCCTCACCGGCCTCGTGGCGGTGGTGGGCGTCGCGCTGAGCCTGTGGGCGATGACCACCGAGATTGAGAGCCCCTTCTTCGGCGGACCCCTCAGCCCGCTGATGCGCTGGGTGCCGCTGATCGGGGCGGCGCTGGTGGTGGCCCTCCGGTTCGCGCTGGGGCGGAACATCGCCCTGGCCTCGGTGATCGTCTGGGGAGCGGTGGCCAACATCGTGGGCATCGGCTTCGCGGCCATCGCCGACATCTGGATCAATGGCTATCCGCCCGCGGTGGCCCTGCTCGGGGAGTTCGTGCCGGCGGCGGGACCGAACATCCTCCACGCGGCCATCCTCACCCCGTTGCTGGTGGGCGCCTACAACGCCCTGCAGCGGCAACTGGGCCGGGGCGCCGGGGTGGCATGAGCCAGGGTCCCCGCGTCTGGAGGAGGAGGGCCCGGTGCTGGTGACATGGCCCTATCGACGGCGGGGCAGCTTCCTGGAGGCCTTCGACCCGCGGGCCCGTCTGCTCGCCGCCCTCTCGTTGATGCTCTCCACCCTCTTCTTCTGGGACGTGCGGGTGCTGGCGGGCCTGTGGGGCCTGGCCCTCCTCTACTTCCGGCTGAACCGGCTGACCTGGCGGGAAACCCGTCGGGCCTGGCTGTTCACCGGCTTCGTGGCCTTCGTGTTCGTGTTCATCACTTTCCTGACCGGCCGTGGAGGCTTCGAAGTCTATCAGACGGAGCGGCTGCTGGCCCGCCTGACCCTGCCGATCTCCCTGTTCGGATGGACCCCGGCCATCCCCATCACGGTGGAGCGCCTCTTCTTCGCCCTCAGCCAGATGTGCCGGATGGGGACGGTGATCACCGCGGCCATCCTGATCCCCTACACCCTGGATCCCTCCCAGTATGGCGTGGTCTTCCGGGGCCTGGGCCTGCCGGACAAGATCGCTTACGCCATGGACCTGGCCTTCCGCTTCATCCCCACCCTGGGACGAGACGCCATGCAAACCATGGATGCCCAGCGGGCTCGGGGGTATGAGCTGGAGAACGTGCGCGGCGGCCCCATCGCCCAAATCCGGCGCCTCGCCCCCCTGGTGGTCCCGGTCACCCTGCACGCCCTGATGGCCGCCGAAGACATCATCGACGCGATGGACCTGCGGGCCTTCGGCGTGGGACGCCGCACCTGGCTGACGGAGCTGCGGTTCCGGCGCCACGATTTCCTCCTCCTGGGCCTCAGCGCCGCCCTGTTCTTCGGGTCCATGGCCGCCGCCGCCCTGGGCTTCGGCCGGTTCTGGACGCCGTGACCTCACGGATCCTCGTGGGAAAGGGCCTGTCGGAACCACCGGAAGCGCCCAGGCGTCTCTTTATCGGAACCATGGGCTGCCGCTGGCGGGAGGAGGCAAACAATGAGGAAAGCGATCCTGGCGGGTCTGCTCTGTGTTCTCGTTTCCTGCGCCCCGAGGCCACCGGTGTCTCCCTCGAACGGCACCATCATCCCCACACCGGCCTTCTGGGAGTCCATCACCCCTATCGGCGAGATCCTCGCGGATCCCTCGGGCTACCAGGGGCGGGAGGTGACCATCCTCGCCTATTACCGGGGGTGGGATCTGCTGGGGGAAGCCGGGGTGGGGCCGCCCCTTACCCGCAGCGACGTCGCCGTCGCCGACCCGACCGGCTGCATCTACATCGTGCCCGCCGGGGAGGAGGCGCTGAAGGACATCCCCCTCCGCCCGTTCGACCGGGAGGCCACCGAAACGCTGCTCCGGCTGCGCGGACAGGCTTGGCGGAACCCCCGCGGTCAACCCTACATCCTGGTGACGAAAGGGGAAGTGTGGAACGGGTTGCCGGCCCGCGTCCTCCTGCGGGTCCGCCGAACCGGTGGCATCGCCGGGATGGACCACGAGCTGATGGCGATGGCGGACGGCACGCTCTATTTCCTGGATCGGAAAAACCGTCTTCATATTCGCTGGAACACGACCCCGGATGCGGTCGCCCGGGCGGTGGAAGGCCTCCGCCCGTTCCGGGATCAGGAAGTGGGCACGCCGGTCCCGGACGGCTTCGCTTACGCGGTCACGATTCAGGAAGGGGAGCAGATCCGGAAGGCGATCTTCCACGAGGGGGCGCTCCCGGCGGCGGCGGATCCGGCGCTGGCCCCGATCCGGGAATGGCTGAGGGAAGCGATGGAGCGCGCGCCTGATCCCACCTCAACCCCTGCCACGCATCCAGAAGCGGTGATGGCGGCGGTCCGGTTCCTGGCCATGCAGCTGGATCTCCCCCCTGAGGCGATCCGGGTCGTCGCATGGGAGCCGTTGGACTGGCCGGACGCCGCTCTGGGATGCCCGGAGCCGGGGAAGGTGTATGCGCAGATCCTCACGCCGGGCTACGTGGTCTTCCTGGAAGCCCGCGGGGAGACCTTCCGCGTCCACACCGACCGGACAGGGGAACGGGCCTGTCGCCCGTGAGCCGGCTCAGGGGAGCCGAGCCGCGAGCCATCCGAGAACCAGATGGGGGGTCAAATAGGCTTCGATCCAGGCCGCCAGCAGGAGCAGCGGGATCGCCAGCCCAAAGAGCTTGATCCAATCCGCCAGAGCCAGCAGCAGGCGATCCCGCAGGCTCCGGGGATGCGGCGGGGTGAGCAGCGTCAGGCTCAGGCGTAACGCGCCCGCGAACACCAGGCCGACGGCGGGCAGCTCGACGAGCCCGTGGGGGAGCACGGCCAGGATCCCCGCCATCCCCAGCGAGGGATCGATGGTGAAGAGCATGCGGAGCAGCATCCCGATGAACCCCATCAATCCCACCGGGTAGAAGGCCACCCACAGGCCCAGGCTGAGGGCCCCCAGGAGGGTGTTCACCAGCACCGCCCGCAGGTTGTGGATGAAGATCCCCCACGCCGTCAGCGGGAAGGCCAGCGAGCGCGAGAGGTTCTGCCCGCCGGGCCCCAGCCGTTCCAGGATCGCCTCCGCGGGGAGGGAGCCTATCCCGGGCGTCAAGGACCACCCGAGGGCGAACCCCATCAGCCCCAGGAGGGCCAGGGTCGCCAGCGCCCCTCCGGAGCGGCGGATCGGCCCCCAGAGCCCATCCCATCCGCTTCGCGGCAACCCGTCGGGATCTCCTATCCGTAGCGCCCGCCAGAACCCCCGCGCCATCCCCCGCAGATCCAGGGTGTCGAACTCCGCGCTGAGCAGCTGCTCCCGGTTGAACAGGGCGACTCCCATCCGGACCAGCAGGACGGCGTAGGCGAGCAGGATGCACAGGATGATCATCAGCATCCGGTAGCTGCCCCAGAAGAGAAGGGACGATTCGAAAACCAGCAGCATCGAGAGAGGGAGGATGATGAAGCTGGCCAGGAGGTTGGCTCCTCGCACGCTGTGGGATTGGGTGGAGATCACGATGGCCCCTGCCACCATCACCACCGCGTGCAGGCTCAGGATGCCGTAAAGGGAGAGGAGGAGCGCCGGATCCGGAGGAAGGGCGCGCCGCGCGATGAGGATGAGCAGATATAAGGTGACTCCGAGCAGCGAGGTGACGGTGGGGACGATGAGGGCGGCCAGCCCCTTGCCGACATAGAGCTGCAGGTCGCTCACGGGGGCCGCCAGCAGCGGCTCCAGGGTCCGCCGTTCCTTCTCCCCCACGAAGGTCTCCAGAGGGATGATGAGACAGACCGTCAGGGGCAGGAAGCCGGTCGCCAGGGCCAGGAACGGCAGCAGGCGTTCCGCCACCAGCTGGGCGCCGAACTGAGCCATGTAGCGGGTCGCGGCCTCCGCGGAGAGCAGGGCCAGCACCGGAAAGATCAACAGGAGCAGGACCAGGGGCGAGACCAGCCGCCAGTCCCGCAGGATGTCCAGCAGATCCCGCCGGAAGATCACCCACGCCCCCCGCAGCCAGCGTTGACCTCGCTTTCCCAGATCCCGGAGCCCCGTCCCCTCGTTCACGAGCGGCATGCGTGCTCTCCCTCGGATCGGGCCGCTGGATCCGGTGAAGCGGGCGGAGCGGCCCCGTTCAGGATGCGGAGGTAGAGGTCCTCCAGGGGGCGAGGGACTTCGGACAGGGAGACCACCGGCAGGCCGTGGGCCAGCAACGCTTGCAACACCCGCGGGTTCTCCCGCTCCGGATCCGAGGCCCGGTAGCGAACCCAGTGGCTTCCCCATTCCACAACGGCGAGGCCCTCCGGGAGGAGCTCCAGGGCCTGCCCCGCCGGCGCGGCGAGACGCAGCTCGTAGACCGGTGGCCCCAGGAAGCGGTCCCGCAGCGCCTGAGGGGTGCCCTCCACGATGATCCGGCCGCGGCAGAGGATGGCGATGCGGTGGGCCAGGGCCTCGGCCTCGTAGAGATTATGGGTGCACAGCAGAACGGCATGACCTTCTTGCGCCAGGCTGCGGATCATCTCCCGGGCCACCTGGGCGCTCTGCGGATCCATCGCCGAGGTGGGCTCGTCCAGCAGGAAAACGGGCGGCAAGGGGAGGAACGCTCGCAACAGCGCCAGCTTCTGGCGCATCCCTTTGGAATACGTGGCGATGCGCTGGTGGAGGGCGCCGCGGAGCCCCAGGCGGTCCAGCCAGGCCTCCAGCCGTTGCTTCAGGAGCGGACGGGGGACCTCGTAGAGATCCGCGAAGAAAGCGAGATACTCATAGCCGGTCATCCGCAGGTAGAGGCCGGGCAACTCGGTCAGCAGCCCGACCCGCCGGCGGACCTCCTCGGGCTGGCGCAGGACGTCGTAGCCGGCGACCAGGGCCCGGCCGGCCGTCGGCCGCAGCAACGCGGCCAGCATCCGGACGGTGGTGGTTTTGCCGGCGCCGTTGGGGCCCAGGAGGGCCACGATCTCCCCCGGGCGCACCTCCAGGGAGACCTCCTCCACGGCGGTGATGTCCCCAAAGGTCTTGCGAAGCCCTTCCGCCTGGATCACGGTGAACGCTCAGAAGGGGAGCGAGCGTGAAGCATCCGCAGCGCCCGTGCGGCCCGCTGCAAGGCGGCCAGGTGGGCCAGGAGGGCGAAAAGCAGCAGCAACGGCCCATACCAGCCGGTGAGGAGGGCCAGGAGGATCAGGAAGAAGCGCTCCAGCCGGGTGAAGAAGCCCTCCTGGAGGGAGAGGCCCAGCCCCTCCCCGCGGGCACGGGCGTAGCTGACCATCAGGGCGCCCAGGAGCGCGAACCCGGCCACCCATCCGCCCCACGGGGCGCCGGCCCGTTGCCAGGCCGCCCCGATGCCGAGCAGGATCGCCCCATCGCTGTAACGATCCAGCGTGGAATCCAGGAAAGCCCCCGCCGGGGAGGCCTTGCCGGAGAGGCGGGCCAGCGACCCATCCAGGGCGTCACAGAGCCCGCTGAGGGCCCAGAGCGCCGCGGCACCCCATCGGAGCCCCAGGCCGACCATTAGCCCGGCTCCCAGGCTGAGCAGGAAACCCAGGACCGTCACCGCGTTCGGATGGATCCCCAGCGAATCCAGCCCGCGGGCCAGCCGGGCCAGGATCGGCTCCGCCCACGCCCGCCATCGCTCCGCACCCATTCTCCGTCCTCATTCGCAAGAGATCGATCTTTGTAGGAGGGACTCTGGCCCCGAACTTCGGTCTTCGATGAGGCAAGGGTCGCGGCGAAAGCCTCCTACAAAGCAAATTTTTCGTAGGAGGGGCTTTCGCCCCGAACCTTGATCTTGGTTTCCGATCGCGCGGCCGGGCCCCGGCTCAGTAGGGCTTGGCCAGGAGCCGATAGCTGTTGGGCTGGCGGGCCTGGAGGACCTGAAGCTCCTCCCGCTGGCGGCGGACCTCCTCCAGGTCGATGCGGGCCACCACGTAGCCCTCCGTCGGCTCATCCAGGGAGGCGAAGACCTGACCCCGCGGCCCGAGGATCATGGAGTCGCCGACGAACTCGTAAGTCACCTCCTTGCCGACGCGGTTGGCCGCCACCAGGAAGAACGTGTTCTCCAGCGCCCGGGCCCGGGTCACAATCCGCCATTCCTCCCGCAAGGGCTGCTCCCAGGCCGCCGGGACCGCCAGGAGCTCCGCCCCGCTGAGGGCCAGCACCCGGGCGGCCTCCGGGAACAGGAGGTCCCACCCCAGCAACACCCCCAGCCATCCGAAACCGGTCTCGAAGACAGGGAACCGGTAGCCGCCCCGGAAGAGCAGCCGCTCCTCCCCCTTCAGGTGCACCTTATGGTAAACCCCCAGGGTTTCCCCATCCGGCCCGATCACCACCGCGGAGTTGTAGAGGATGGTCTCCACCCGTTCCCGGACGGCCATCCCGAACACCACGTGGACCCCGAACTCTCTTGCCCGCTGGGCGATGCGGTGGGTGGAGGGACCGGGGATCCGCTGGGCCCATTCGGTGAAGCGGGCGCCGCATTCGTAGCCCGTGGTCACCAGCTCAGGGAAGACGATCAGATCGACCCGCTGCTCGCTGGCGACCCGGGCGATCCATTCCGCCATGCGGGACAGGTTGTCTTCCATTTCGTTCAGACGCGCGTCCATTTGCACAGCTGCCACGGTGATTTCGCGCATGGATTCCTCCCGACGGGATGAGGGGCTCAGGTCCCCTTGGATCTCCACTATTATATAGGACTTACGCAGTTGCCTACGTATTCCGGTCGTGGCCTTGGGTTTTAGCCCAGGGCCATAGGACCGGCCACCGGGGTCGCCCACCGACCCCTGCCCCGAGGGTCTAAGCCCTCGAGGAATTCCACCCCCCTGCGGGCGATGCTCGCCGCCGCCGCCGCGTGACGGCCCATCCTCGCCCCGCAAGGGCACGCCAGGACGTGTCCCCTTCGCCTTTCACCCACCCTGCCGCATACCGGACACGCCCGGGACGTGTTCTGCGGATCCACAAAAATCACCGGAACCCCATAAAACCTCGCCTTGTGAACCAGAATCCGATGGAAAGTCATAATGCTCCAGAAGTTCAGCAAACGCTGCCACATCCTCCTGGACTTCCCCTCCCCGATCCGCTCCTTCATCCCCTTGAGATCCTCCAGCACCAGAGCCGCCTTCATCCCGATGGCCCAGGCGATCAGCGCCAGGGCCATATGATGCCAGAAGTTCTCCACCTTCTGCTTCCGGATCCTTCGGTGCTTGGAGGCGATCTTCTTTTTGGCCTTCGGATTCTGCTTCCCCCTCGTCCCTTTGATCTCGCGCCGCAGATGGTCCCGGTTGACCTTCCCCACATAACCGGTGTCGATCTCCCGGATCTCGCCGGTGGAGGTCACGAAGGCCGTCAGATTCCCCTCGTTGCGGTCGATCCCGATCACCCCCTCCGGCTCATAGGGGATGGGATCGGGGAACTTCAAGGGGATGGAGAGGGAGTGGGCCGTGAGCGTCGGCTCCCCCGTCCGCGCCCGCCCTGCTTTCCATTCATCCAGCAGCCGGCGATACTTGTGGTGAGGGCGGAAGGTGAGGACGATGGGCTCGGGATCCCGGGGGGAGACCGGGATCGTGACGGTCAGGAGCTCGCCGTCCCACTTGATCCTCACCGTCTGCCGGACCAGATCGATCGAGGGGCGCCGGATCTTCGGGCGGTCCGCCCGGGTCTTCCCTCTCCGCTGCCGGTTTCGGAAGCCGTGGACGATCCGGGCGCCGGATCGGATCGCCCCGTAGATGAGGTGGGAGTGGAGATCCGGATGCTGCGCGCGCAGGGAGGGGTAGAGGGCTTTGATGAGGGTGAAGGTGGCAGTTTTGCCGTTTTCCAGGGCGTAGTCGACGGCCTGCCGCTGGATGTCGGAGCAGGCCTCCATCAGGGCGCAGATTTTGGGATGCTCCTCGAATCGGAACCGCAGGCAGACCGTCGGCATCGCCGCCGCCTCCATCATGATGATAACCCGTCCGCCGCGTGAAGAGAAGGACGCATCCAACTGCGTAACTCCTACATCCATAATTTTAGCGGGGATCCGGAGGGGAGAGAATCCGCGCGGACTCCTCCTCATCGCCCCTGCAGCCGCATCCACCAGGCCTGCCAGGGGAGGGGAGTGGGGGTCGGGGTGGGAGGAGATGGCGGAGGAGAGGCCGGCGGGGTCCACGATAGGCGGTAGGGGGTTTCATGGGGGCGGACCATCCCGGCCTCCAGGCGGGCCCAGCGGGCGACGAACTCCTCGCTCCGGACGTAGCGGGCCTGTTCGGCCAGGCGGGTCGCCCGCGCCTGTTCGGTGGCGATGGCCGCGCGCAGGCGCTCCGCTCGCTCCACCCGCTGCCGGTAGAGCTCCAGGTTCCCCCAGGCGGTGTGGGCCAGGGCGAGCAGGGCGGCCAGCACGAAGAGGCGGACCCCCCAGCGCCATATCCGATCCAGCCAGCGGCGCATCAGCGCTTCCTCGCTTCGAGGTCGAGCGGGTGCCTCCCCGAACAAAAAGCCCGGAGGCGGGAGCGGCCTCCGGGCAGTGCCGGGGGCGGGATTTGAACCCGCACGGGCGCATGCCCACCACGCCCTGAACGTGGCGCGTCTGCCAGTTCCGCCACCCCGGCGTTTCGTTTTCAATTCTACCAGGGCCGTCCGGGATGTCAAATCCGCCGGGGCGGCGGCTTCATCCTCCGGGAGCTCCCTCACCGAACGCCGGCCGGGGCGAGGGCGCGCTCCTGAGCGTCCAGGGCGGCGATGGCGGCGATGAAGACGATGTCCTGGACCTCGTCGCCGGTCTGGAGGACGTGGACGGGCTTGCCCATCCCCAGAAGGATCGGCCCGATGGCCTGGGCGTTCCCCAGGCGCTGCAGCAGCTTATACGAGACGTTCGCCGCCTCCAGGTCCGGGAAGACCAGCACGTTGGCGTCCTTCACCCGGCTGAAGGGGTAGCGCTCCTCGATGATCTCCGGCACCACCGCCGTGTCGGCCTGCATCTCCCCGTCGATCAGAATGTCCGGCCGCCGCTGGCGCACGATCTCCACGGCCTGGCGCACCTTCTCGGAGAGCGGGTGGCGGGTGCTGCCGAAGTTGGAGAAGGAGAGCATGGCCACCCGCGGCTCGATGTCGAAGCGCCGGGCGAAGTCGGCCGCCATGATGGCGATCTCCGCCAGGTCCTCGGCCGTGGGCTCGATGTTCACCGTGGCGTCGGTGAAGAAGTAGACCTTCTCCTTCACGATCATGATGTAAAGCCCGGCGACCTTGCGCATGCCCTCCCGGACCCCCACGACCTGGAGGGCGGGGCGGATGACGGCGGGGTAGTCGTAGGTGAGGCCGGAGATGAAGGCGTCGGCGTCCCCCATCTCGACCATCATGGGCCCGAAGTAGTTGGGCTCCAGCATCAGCGTGCGGGCCAGGGGGAGGGTGACGCCTTTGCGCTGCCGCTTCTCGTAGAGGCGCTGGGCGTATTCCTCCAGCCGCGGGAACTCGGGCGGGTAGACGATCTCCGGCTGGCAGCGCAGCCCCAGCTCCTCGATGCGCCGGCGGATGACCTTGGGGCGCCCGATGAGGATGGGCCGGCCGATCCCCTCCTCCTGGATCAGGGCGGCGGCCCGCAGGATCTTGGGCTCCTCGCCCTCCCCGAAGGCGATGCGCTTGGGGGCCGCCTTCGCCTTGTTGATGATGAAGCGCATCACCTGGGTGCCCTTGCCCAGCCGGGCGGCCAGCCGCTCCCGGTATTCCTCGATGTCGATGTGGATCCGCGCCACGCCGGTCTCCATGGCCGCCTGGGCGACCGCCGGCGCCTCCCAGAGCATCACCCGCGGGTCCAGCGGCTTGGGGATGATGTAGTCCGGCCCGAAGCGCAGCGTCTCCAGCCCGTAGGCCTTCAGCACGCTGTCCGGCACGTCCTCGCGGGCCAGGGCGGCCAGGGCCCGGGCCGCGGCCAGCTTCATCTCGTCGTTGATCGCCCGCGCCCGCACGTCCAGGGCCCCGCGGAAGATGAAGGGGAAGCCCAGCACGTTGTTGACCTGGTTGGGGTAGTCGCTGCGGCCGGTGGCCACGATGGCGTCGGGGCGGACCTCCTTGGCCAGCTCGTAGCGGATCTCCGGGTCCGGGTTGGCCAGGGCGAAGATGATGGGCCGCTCGGCCATGGATTTCACCATCTCCGGGGTGAGCACGTCCGCCACCGAGAGGCCCAGGAAGACGTCGGCCCCCCGGATGGCCTCGGCGAGGGTGCGGGCCTCGGTGTCGGCGGCGAAGCGCTCCTTGTAGGGGTTCATCCCCTCCTTGCGGCCCTTGTAGATCACCCCCTTCGTGTCCAGCATGATGAGGTTCTCCTTGCGCACCCCCAGCTTCACCCAGAGATCGGCGCAGGCGATGCCGGAGGCCCCCGCGCCGTTGATGACCACCTTGATCTCGTCGATGCGCTTGCCGACCAGCTCGAGGGCGTTGAGCAGGGCCGCCGCGGAGATCACCGCCGTCCCGTGCTGGTCGTCGTGGAAAACCGGGATGTCCAGGGTGGCCCGCAGGGTTTCCTCGATGTAGAAGCACTCGGGGGCCTTGATGTCCTCCAGGTTGATCCCCCCGAAGGTGGGGGCGATGGCCTGCACCACCCGGATGAACTCGTCGGGATCCCGGGTGTTCACCTCGATGTCGATGGCGTCCACGTCGGCGAACTTCTTGAAGAGCACCGCCTTGCCTTCCATCACCGGCTTGGAGGCCAGGGCCCCCCGATCCCCCAGGCCCAGGATGGCGGTGCCGTTGGAGATCACCGCCACCAGGTTCCCCTTGATGGTGTATTCATAGGCCAGGTCCGGGTCTTTCTCGATCTCCAGGACCGGATACGCCACGCCCGGGCTGTAGGCCAGGGAGAGGTCCCGCTGGGTGATCATGGGCTTGGTGGGGACGATCTCCAGCTTGCCCGGACGGCCTTCGCGGTGGTATTCCAGAGCGTCTTCCCGGAGCATGGGAGCCTCCTCGCTGGATAGGCTGCGCCGGATCCGCGCCTTCCACCTTACTCCCGGGCCGGAGGCCCGGCAAACCGGCCCGGGGCGGGCTGTCCTGGACTTCCTGATCTGTCCTTAAGGGAGTTGCGGCGCCGTTACATCGGTTCAGTAAACGAATGCCTCCAGCGCGTAGGGAGCGACGCGGGGGCCTTCCCCTCCCAAGGCGCGCAGGCCGGCGCGGAGGGCCTCGGCCTGCGCCCGGCGCTCCGCCGGGGAGAGGGGGCGGATCCCCCAGGCCTCCGCTGCCGCGCGGTAGGGCGTCCCCGGCATCTCCACGAAGTCCGAAAGGTAAACCAGATCCCGTCGGTCCAGCGGCATGGCCCTTAAGACGGCCAGCGTATCCTCCACGTGACCATGGGCGAAGCGGTCCCCGCCGATCCCGATCATGACGATCACCCCGACGGAGAGGCCGGCGGCCTTCAGCCGACGCACGGTTTCGATCATCCCTTCCACCGTCGCGGGCTTGCGCAGGAACTCCAGCAGGGGCGCATGCCCGCTCTCCAGGCCGATGTAGACCCGGCGCAGCCCCATGGCGCGCAGCTGCGCGTAATCCCCCACCGTCTTCCGCAGCCCGGTGAAGCCGTCCAGGAAGGCGTAGATCCCTGCGAAGCCGCGCCCTGGGCCATCGGCCTGCAGCGGGAAGGCTTGTCGCAGACGCTCCAGGAGGGCGATCAGGCGGGGCATCGGGATGGCGAGGGCGTTGGCGCTGCCCAGGAAGATCGTCCGCCGCATCCACAGGCCCTCGCCGAAGAAGTCGCGGATCGCATGCAGGTGGGCCTCGAACTCCTTAGGGGAGCGCACCCGGAAGGGCACCGACCGATAGAACCCGCGGAAGATGCAGGTGTTGAAGGGGCAGCCGGTGGTCGCCTGGACAACGAGGGAGAGATACTGATCCGGGGGGAGGATCCCGATGGGGGCGTAGACCTCCGCGAACCGTCGCGCGTCGGCCTCCAGGGCTTCGAAGTCCATCGCGGCCGCTCGCCGGAGCGCCTCCAGGATGCGGAACCAGTCCTCCGGATCGGGAGGCGGGGTGATCCAGCGGAGGGAGGGGGTGGAGAGCGCGCGGAGCAACTCCCGAAGCCGCCGGGCGAGCTCCTCCTCCAGGGCGCGGACTTCCTCCCGGGAGAGCCAGCGACGCCGGAGCCCCTCGGCGGTCATCCAGATGGCCTGGATCCGGTTGTCGAGCCCGCGGCGGTAGGTGAGCTCCCCGAGGGTGGCGCTCCAGAGGCGGCCGGCGCGATCATAGGCCAGGACATCGCGCCCGTAGAGGTGAAGGGAGAGGGCGCCGGGCTGCAGGTTCAGGGTCACCGGTCCTTCCCGGGTCTCCAGCCGGACCATCATCCTCGCCGCCTGGGGCGAATCCCGGGCCCCTCTTTCCTTCTCCAGTTTATATGCGTGGAATGCATTCGGCAAGGTCCGGGGCGGAAGTTTGGAGGAGCGGCTTTCGCCGCGACCTGGACCCTGTGTGCGAGCCGAAATCCATTTCGGCATCCCGGTGGTGAGGGGTAAGGGGCCGTCCACGAATGGGAACACGAATACACGAATGCGGGGAATCCATTCCGTCGGAGCGGATTCCGCCGCGAACCCTCGCGGGATCGAAGACGCGAAGCTCGGGGTTGAAGCCCCCTATGTAAGCCGAAATTCATTTCGGCCTCCATGCGCAGGAGCGGCTTTCGCCGCGAACCATTGCGGGATCGAAGATGCGAGGCTTGGGGTTGAAACCTCTCCTGTCAAAAGCGACCGGCGGCCTCATGGAGGGCAGAGGTTCGGGGCTGAAGCCCCTCCTGCAAAAGATCCTCGACCCGGCATCCACGTGGCAGCCGCGACCCTTGCCCCATCAAGTGGAAGCCCCCTACAGCGGGGGCGCGTCCGGGTGGGGGACGCGGGCCGTCAGGATCTCCTCGCCGTCCTCCGTGGCGGCCACAGCGAGGAACCCGGGCATGGGCCCGAGATCCCGGTATCCTCGCCCCTCGGGGGCGAGGCCCGCGTCTCGGGCGAAGAGGGCGGATTGCCCGTAGAAGGCCAGGTCGAACAGCGCCCCGGTCATCATCGGGTTCAGGGCATAGGCGAAGCGTCCCTCCTGCACGGTGGCCGCCCACGCGCCCCGCAGCCAATCCGCTTGCTGTTCGGGGGTCCAGGGGCCCGGGTTGGCCGAGGGCTGGACCAGGATCTGCGCCCCCTGGCGGGCGAGGAGCTCCCGCACCGGGGATTCCGGGACGAAGGCGTCCAGGCAGACGGCGATCCCGACGCGGCCGACCTCAGTCTCGAAGACCCGGATCGCTTCCGGCGATCCGGAGGAGAGATCCAGCCCGGCGGGGCCTTCCAGGTCGATGAGGGCGACCTTGGGCTGGAGCCCGATGAGGCGGCCGTCGGGGCCGAAGAGGGCGGCGGCGTTGTAGACCGCCGCGCCGCGTGGGCGCAATGCGCGGGGAACCTCCCCGCCGCGGATGTCGTAGTCGGCCAGGGGGGCGGAGCCGGCGACGAGATAAACCCGGTGGGCGCGGGCCAGCCGGGAGAAGGTCCCCAGATAGAGGCGGGCGAGGAGGGGGTTGATCGTCAGCAGAAGGGCGCGGGCCCAGCTCACCCGGTGGCGCAGACGCCGGTAGAGGGCGGGGAGGAGCCGTCGGCGCAGGGCGAAGGCCATCGCCGTCGCCATCGAGGGCTGACGGATCAACCCCGGGGGGAGGACGGCCAGGGCGGCGAGCAGCCCGACATCCTCCGGAAGGGCCACCAGGGCCGGCGCCCGGGGATCCAGGGGGGCGCACGCCTCCTGGAGCGAGGCGGCCATCCGGGCGGCGAAGGCCTCCGGCGAGCGCCCATCCGCCACGCTCCAGCGCATCTGGACGGCGACCAGCTGGATCGTCGGGGACACCGGGCTGGACCTCCTCCAAGGGCTCAGGGGCCGGAAGGTCGATCCGCGTTTCGATACAGGCCATGGGCGTGGATGTAGGCCTCCACCTCCGGGGGGACCAGGTAGCGGATGGAGCCGCCCTGTCGGACCCGCCGGCGCAGGTCGTGGGAGGCGATGTCCAGGAAGGGAGCGTCCAGCCAGATCAGGCGGCGGCTGATCCCGGGCAGCGCCTGCTCCAGCAGCGGCATGTGGACCACATAGCCGGGCCGCGGCATCACCGCCAGCCAGGTCAGCTGGATCAGGCGGTGCGGATCCCGCCAGCGGGGGAGATCCACCAGGGAGTCCGAGCCCATCAGGAAGAAGAACTCCGCCTCCGGGTAAGCCTCCCGCAGGATCGTCAGCAGGTCCACCGTGTAATGGGGGCCGGGTCGATCGATGTCCGCCCGGGAGATCTCAAAGAAGGGGTTGCCCGCGATGGCCAGCTCCAGCATGTTCAGGCGGTGGGCGATGGGGGTGACCTCCGCCGCCGGTTTGTGGGGCGGTTGCGCGGCGGGGATGAACAGCACCCGATCCAGCTGCAGCTGGATCCGGGCCTGCTCCGCCAGCACCAGATGTCCGTAGTGGGGAGGATCGAAGGTCCCTCCCAGCAATCCCAGGCGTTTCATCGGGCTCGCTCCGAAGACTTTGACGCCGAGGGGGGATTCGCCTTTATGGACGCGCCGGACCTCGGCGGGTGAGACACGGGCCGTCCACTTTCGCGCCGATTGAAATCGGCCTTTCCAGGCGCGACGCGCCAAGCGTCGGCCTTCGCCGGCGCAGAGAACGTTTTTCGGTCGGCGCAGGCTGACCATTGGCCGAAGGCCTCAAGAGGCCGAATTCATTCGGCGCCCCCCGCGCCGGGCGTCGGCCTTCGCCGACGCAAGCGACGTTCCTCGGTCGGCGCAGGCCGGCCGTTGGCTGAAGGCCTTCTCGCCGATTGAAATCGGCCTTCTCATGCGCTTGCGCGCCGGGCGTCGGCCTTCGCCGACGCGAAGACGGGTCGGTGCAGGCCGGCCGTTGGCTGAAGGCCTTCTCGCCGATTGAAATCGGCCTCTTAAGGCGCCCCGCGCCAAGCGTCGGCCTTCGCTGGCGCAGGGAACGTTTTTCGGTCGGCGCAGGCCGACCGTTGGCCGAAGGCCTCAGGAGGCCGAATTCATTCGGCGCGCCCCGCGCCAGGCGTCGGCCTTCGCCGACGCAAGCGACGTTCCTCGGTCGGCGCAGGCCGACTGTTGGCCGAAGGCCTCAAGAGGCCGAATTCATTCGGCATGCAGGCCGCTCCAGGTCGAATTCATTCGACCCGCATCCCCTCACGATCGCTTCCCCACATCCGCCCAGTCCACCCATTCCAGAACCGTATCGCCGATGTAGACGGTGTCCCCGGGCCGCACCCCGGCTTTCTCCAGGGCTTCGATCACTCCCAGACGCTCCAGCTGGCGGTGGAGGTGCAGGAGGCCCTCCTCGGAATCGAGGCGGGCCATCCGCACCGCCCGCTCCGCCGCCGTCCCCAGGACCCGCCAGCCGTCCCGCTCCCGGACCACCTGGATCGGCGTTTCGCGGCGCAGGAGAGGGGCGGTGGGCTGGAGCGGGGGCGGGGGCGGCGTCTCCTGCAGCCGTTTCCATGCCTCCCACATCAGGGCGCGGGTTCCCTGCCGGGCGGCCGCGGAGATGGGATGGACGACGAGGCCGCGGGCGGCGAAGGCCGCCTCCACCTCCGGCCATCGGGCCCGGACCTCCGGCAGGTCCATCTTGTTGAAGGCGATGATCTCCGGGCGCTTGAGCAGCTCCGGGTTGTAGTGGCCCAGCTCGGATTGGATGGCCTCGTAATCCCCGACGGGGTCGGGGGAGAGGCCATCGAGCACGTGGATGAGGACGCGGGTGCGCTCGACGTGGCGCAGGAAGGCCAGGCCGAGGCCGGCGCCCCGGTGAGCGCCCTCGATCAGGCCGGGGAGATCCGCCAGGACGAAAGAGGCGGTGTCGTCCAGGACGACCACCCCGAGGTGAGGGTGGAGGGTGGTGAAGGGGTAGTCCGCGATTTTCGGGCGGGCGGCGGTGACGGCGGCCAGCAGGGTGGATTTGCCGGCGTTGGGCTTGCCGATCAGCCCGACGTCGGCCAGCAGCCGCAGCTCGAGGTGGAGGCGGCGGAACTCCCCGGGCTCCCCGCGCTCCGCGATGCGGGGGGCCTGGTTCGTGGGGGAGGCGAAGGCGGCGTTCCCCCGCCCGCCCCGCCCGCCCCGGGCGACCACGACGGACTGCCCGGGCTCGGTGAGGTCCGCCAGGATCTCCCCGGTGTCGGCGTCCCGGACGACGGTGCCGGGCGGCACTTCGAGGATGAGGTCCTCGCCGCTGGCGCCGGTTTTGCGGCCGCCGCGGCCGCGGCGGCCATCCTCCGCCCGGAAGCGGCGGTGGCGGTAGTAATAGGCCAGGGTGTTCAGGTGGGGGTTCACCCGCAGGATCACATCCCCGCCCTTCCCGCCGTCCCCGCCGTCCGGCCCGCCCAGAGGCACGTATTTCTCCCGACGGAAGGAGACGCACCCGTCGCCTCCATTCCCGGCCTGGACCTCAATGATCACCTCGTCGCAGAACGCCCAGGGTTCGCTCATGGGAGCCCTCCCGTGGATCCTTTTCATTTTAGTGGGAGTCCCGTCCCGCGTCGCCATTCGATCCGCCGGGCCCGGGCTGAGGGGGACGGGCATACCGCACATGCAGAAAAGCCCCCGCTTCTCGTGATCCGGCGGGAAGCGCCCATCCGTGTTATGATCGTTTTCAAAGCGGGCGGCTCGCGATGGGCCTTATAGGAGGACGGGATGGGTTATCCGTCCCTTCGCGCCGTGGGGCGCAGAGTCCGGTCCCGGCTCCTTCGCTGCTGGATTCACGATCTTCCGCGCTTCCTCGCTCCCCTGGTCCGGGGAAAGGGCGTATGGGGGTCCCTGGCCTTCGGCTTCGTCCTCCTCCTCAGCGGGCTCGGCCTTCCCGTGATCCCGGAGGTGGAGCTCTCCCCGCTTCCCTTGAAGATCTCTTTCCCCCTCAAAGATCTGGCTCCGTATGGCGTGGGAGCGGGCTTGACGCTGTTCGCCCTGGGGCTCCTGGGATTAGGGGCCTGGGGTTGGGCGGTGCCCCGGGCCCGGTTCTGGGAGGAGATGGAGGCCCGCGGGATCCGGGTGGTGTGGGATGGGGAAGCGCGCGATTTCCGGGAGCGCCTGGACGAGGCTATGGAGTTTCGCCTCGGCCGGGGGCCCACCGGCCGGCTGCTCCACGTTTATGTGCCCCGGCCGGAAGAGGAGGAGACCCTTCGCTTTCTCCGGGAGCGGGTTTGGGGTCCTGAGAAGCAGGCCTTCGGCGTGGTGGTTGCCGGCCCTCCGGTGGCCGGCAAGACCCGGACAGCGATAGAGCTCGTGATCCGCCTGAACCCGCCATTCGTCCTGGTCTGGCCTCGGGGCAGGAAGGAGGGACCTTCATCCTTCCCCGGTGGGGTGGCGCTGCCGGTTCCCCCGGGCGGTTGTGCTGGCGGATGACCTGCCCTTGAGGCCCGGCGGGGAGGGCTCTTCCCTGCCCGAAGAATTGACGGCGTTGCTTTCGGCGTGCCCCGGGCTGGCCCTCATCGCCACGGCGCGGCGCGACCGCATCCCTCCGGATGTGCGGGGGGTGCGAGTGGTGGCATTGCAAGGGATGGGCTGGGACGAGCGTCTGGAGCAGTTGGCGCGGGAGGTGGTGCGGGCGGAGGGGCAGCCGTTGGCAGAGGTAAAGCGCCGTTTCACAGACCATCCCGGGAGCTTGGTGGCGGGACTGGATCGATTCCGGCAGCGCTACGATCAGTTGCATGAAGAGATGGGCCGGGTGCTCGGGGTGCAGGAGTCAGCCAGGCGGGATCGGCTGGGGGAGATCGGCCGGCGGTTTCTGCAGGCCGCACGCGCCCTGTGGGACCTGGGGGTTCGGACCCTGAGCCTGGAGCGGATTTGGGCGGTGGCGGAGAAGGCGGGAGGGGAGACCGTAGCGGTCGTGGATCGAAGCGAGGTGCAGAGGGCGCTGGAGGAACTGGCCTTTTTGTGGGTGGAGCGAGGAAAGCGGCCGGAGGTGGCGAGGTTTTACGAAGGAATGCTGACCGAAGTGATCCCTTCGGGAGGGCAGTGGTGGGAACGGACGGCCTGGGAGACGCTTCAAGATCGAGAAGATGCGGCAGCATTTATGGAGATCGGGAACGCGTGGAGCGAAGAATATAGCCCGGCCTACCAGCGCAACCCTCGGGAGGCCCTGCGGAAGGCGATAGCCGCCTATGGGGAGGCACTGTATTTCTACACCCCGGATGTAGCCCCGCTGGATTATGCAAAGACCCAGAACGACCTGGGGGTTGCGTATTTGCGTCTATCCGAGCATGAGGACCCGGTGGGGAATTTGCGGCGGGCGATTGAGGCCTTCGAGGAGGTCTTGCGCTTCCGGACTCCGGGTGTAGCCCTCCTGGATTATGCGAGGACCCAGACCAATCTGGGGACTGCGTATTGGCGTCTGTCCGAATATGAGGATCCGGTGGGGAATTTGCAGCGGGCGATTGAGGCCTTCAGGGAGGCCTTGCGCTTCCGGACTCCGGATGTAGCCCCGCTGAATTATGCGATGACCCAACACAATCTGGGGACTGCGTATTCGCGTCTGTCCGAGTATGAGGATCCGGTGGGGAATTTGCAGCGGGCGATTGAGGCCTTCGGGGAGGCCTTGCGCTTCCGGACTCCGGAGCGAACCCCTCTACGCTATGCAGAGACCCAGTATGGGATGGGCCTGGCCTACCGGCGGCGGGCGGAACTCCAGACAGACCGGGCCCAGCGCTGCATGGATCTGCAGGCGGCGGTCCGGGCGTTTCGGGAGGCGCTGCGCTTCCGCACGCCGAAGGCCGCGCCTCGCTGGCACGAGGAGACCCGCAAAGCCCTGGAGGAGGCCGAAGAAGCCCTCCGCCGGGCCGGATGCCCCGGGAGCCCCTGAGGCCGTCGGCCCCGCGACAGGTGGAAGGCCGGAGCCTGGGGCCCTTCCCCCACCGGCGCCTC